>ERZ1034713.558-NODE-558-length-21151-cov-5.742795_pt1 | contig 21151 bp, 11 predicted proteins | sample MGYA00520692_ERZ1034713 | MGnify/ENA primary metagenome ERZ1034713 (study PRJEB33766, sample SAMN09781717) | gut metagenome | biome: gut microbiome | host: Homo sapiens | place: Madagascar | study: EMG produced TPA metagenomics assembly of the PRJNA485056 data set... | reverse complement strand
TTTTTCACCAATTTTTCCTAATGCCATAAAAACTGAGATATGTGCATCTAACCCAGAATGTGGTTTAAAAGTGACAGCTTTTGCATCCAAATATTCACACCAGTCATCATATAGTTCATTTAAATTTTTTCTCCCGGCAAAAATAACTTTGCTATTTTCATCCCGTGGTTCTTCGGGTATATACATTCCTTCAATAAAATTTAAATTTATATTCGAGTCCAAAGGAATATTTTCTGTTGGATTAAGAATCAGAGATTCTTCATGAGTTTTTTTCAAAATTTTAAGTGCTTGTTTGCTTTTGTTAGAATTCATAAATTTACCTCAAATAACCAGAATATATTACAGTACTAAGTTCCATTTCTACTTTTTCGTTTACGGAAAATTCAGAAAACACTTTCGCCAGATCCTGTACAAAGTATGAGTAAGAGGGATTGCTCTTTGGTATCGCATATGAAGCAGAAAGTGTTCGATTAATAAAAGTATCATGATCAAGGTATTCTGTATTATCATTTGAAAAAAAATGATATTGATAAGAATCTTTTGTAAAACATTCTTGAAAAGAATCACGTTCAAATTCCGTTGCATGAAATTCTCTTTTATATAATGGACAATATTTTAAGAGTATTTCTTCATTTTTTAAAAATAAATCTGATGTATGGTTTTTCATGTTATAAATAATAATCAAATATCCATTTGGTTTTAAAATCCTTTTAAATTCCTGCAAACTCTCTGAAGTATAAAACAAATGAAAAGCTTGGGCTACCGATATATAATCTAATTTATTGCTGTCAATATTAGTATTTTCTGAGCTGTTACATATATAATGAACATTTTTGTAATTCTGCAAATATTTTTGACATTCTTGCATCATAGAAGTATTTGGCTCTACTGCATATACTGAGTTAAAATATTTAGCAAGTATTTTAGTTAATTGACCGGTGCCACACCCAATATCAGCACCAAGTGCTGCTGATGAAAATCCTAAATTCTTTTGCAGGTATTCTAATACGTGATGAGAATAACTTGGACGATTAGCCGCATATAATGCTGCTTTATTGTCAAATAAGTTATAAAATTTGTTCATAAAATTATCCTTTCATCAAAATCCGAATATTATATGATTATTTAAACTTGATAATTTCCAATTATCGTTACCAAATTTATCATACTATTTTTTTCATTGTTTAGCAAGCTGATTATAACTAATTTTGTAAATTTCTGTCGAATTCCATTTTATTTCTTGGATGTTTCGTCCTCAAAATTTCTTTTTCTTTCTCCGTAGTCACGTATGTATATATTTGAGTTGTAGTTATAGATGCATGTCCCAACATTTTCTGTATATATCTGATATTTACATCCTCTTCCATCAAATATGTCGCAAAGGAATGTCGGAACATATGAGGTGTAATATTTATATCAACATTTATCTCATTGGCATATTTATGGATCATATTTCTGGCTGATTGCGATGACAATGCATTTCCATATCGGTTAACAAAAAAATATCCACATTGCTTTATCTCATCCTCAAAGCATTTTTTGTAAATTAATAATATCGCCAATACATCGCTATTTCCTATCTGGATATATCTTTCTCTTCCGCCCTTTCCCTGAATACATAACACGCCATTATTCAAATCAACATATTTATTCTGCAAATGACACAACTCTGATATACGAAGGCCGGTGGAAAATAGTGTTTCTACTACCGCGATGTCCCGCAATATGATTTTTCTGCGCCATTCAGAATAATCATTCATTGCCCTTTCTTTATAAAGATGCTTCAGCAGCTGTTCAATGATATCTTTCGGAATAATTTTTGGCAGAACGAGTTCTTCTTTGAACTTTGTTTTCACTTTATGAAAAGGATTTATGTCTATTATTTCTTCCTCCTCTAAATAGTGAAACAATGCCTTTACACTGGCAATTTTTCTTTTTACAGTTTTTTGTTTATATGTGTCATGGAGATACAGAAGATATGCATTCAAAATCTCCTTATCCGGATTGTTTACACTTTCTCCAATAAGCTCAATAAACTGCTCAAGATCCGCTTTATATGCCTTTATGGTCTTGTCATCAAGTTCCTTTTGAAACTTGCAGTAATCTAAATATTTATTTGCTTCTTCTCTTAAAAGCATTGTAACTTCCTCCTGCTTTTCCAACAATGATAAAGTTTTCCAAAATAATAAAGGAGCAGTACTCTCTACTGCCCCTCTAGCGTCAATATTAAATTATGAAAATACTCTTTCCATAAATCCTAGCAATCTTTTTTCTTTTCCAACTGATAAGACGGCACCAATCGTTTCACTACCACCTTCATCTGTGGATCATCTTCATATGCCGTCTTCTTCAAATCCTTGAGATGTTCAAAAAACTCTTCCTGATCGAATTCAATCGGTTTGCCAATGAAGATCAGATCATTCTCTGTCTTCTGCAATCCCTCTTCTTCCTTCAGACATTCTTCAAACATTTTCTCCCCCGGGCGTAATCCGGTATAAACAATCGGAATATCCACATCTGGCTCGTATCCAGACAGACGAATAAGATTTCTTGCCATATCATCAATCTTGACAGGTTCTCCCATGTCAAGGACAAAAATTTCTCCACCCTTGGCATAAGCTCCAGCCTGAAGCACAAGCGATACCGCCTCTGGGATTGTCATAAAATAGCGAATAATATTCTTGTCAGTAACAGTAACGGGTCCACCTTCCGCAATTTGTTTCTTAAATAACGGAATCACGCTTCCATTACTTCCAAGGACATTTCCGAATCGAACTGCTACATAATTTGTATCTGGGAACCGATGCTGCATTCCCTGAATTATCATCTCACAGATACGCTTGGACGCTCCCATGATGTTTGTCGGATTTACAGCTTTATCTGTAGAAATCAATACCATACGTTTCGTACCGATTCTTCCGGCTGCTGTAGCCACATTAAGAGTTCCAAACACATTATTCTTAATCGCTTCATTCGGACTATCTTCCATAAGAGGTACATGTTTATGTGCTGCAGCATGAAACACTATTTCCGGATGATAGTCCTCAAAAATAGTATCGACGCGATGCGTGTTGCGCACGGAACCAATCAATACTTTTAAATTTAAATTTGGAAAGTTTTTCTGTAATTCGAGCTGCAAACTGTACGTTGTATTCTCATAAATATCTAAAATAATCAATTGGGATGGATAATGTGCGGCAATCTGTCTGCACAACTCACTTCCGATAGATCCTCCTCCTCCGGTCACCAATACCACTTTTCCCGCAATATATCCCATAACCTCATCGAGATTTGTCTTGACTGGTTCTCTTCCAAGAAGATCTTCAATCTCTACCTCACGAAAATTTGACACACTGACTTCTTCATTAACAATCTGTGCCATACTAGGCAAAATCTTAATCTTACAACCGGTGTTCTTGCACAGCTCAAGAATTTCCTTTTTTCTTGCTCCCGGAAGATTTGGTATTGCAATAAAAATTTCCTGTACACCATATTTTCCCACTGCCCATGAAATTTTACTGTCATCCCCTACAATCGGCACACCAAGAATCTGACTTCCAATCTTACTTCTGTCAGCATCCATCACACAAACAACTTTATTGCGAATTTGATTACTGCCCGTCATATTTTTGATCAAAAAATACGCACTGTCGCCAGCACCAATAACCATAGTTTGTACAGCATGTCCAGCGATTCCTTCGATATAATTATGCTTTACTATTCGAAGCGCCCTATACACAAACCGGCTGCCTGAAATCAATGCCAGTAAAAAGAAAAAATATAGAATATAATAAGAACGTGGCATGCTCCACTCAAACATATGCATTCCAAGACACTGCAAAGCTGCACTCAGCAAACATGCAATCACTATATTCAATAATTCCTGTACACTTGCATACTGCCACAAACTGTTATACAAATGCATGACAACGAATAGAATTAGCGTAATTAAAATATTTAGCCATAAGTACTGTATTGCCTTATCTAAATACGGCATTCCTTCTTCACTTTTCAAGTTGAAATCAAACCGTGTCCATATCGACATCACTGTAGCAACAGCAATAGCTATCACATCATATATAACCAATATTGCAATTCTTATGAACTTTGCAGAGTCTCTCCGACTCTGTGAAACATCTTGTGACATATCCTCTTATCCTTTGTTTATTTCTTTTGATTCTTTCTTTTCTTTCGAGACTGTTTTTTCGCAGATGTCTGTTTTCTATCTATGCTGCCCTCATTACTTCTATTTTGATTTTCCTTAATATTAGAAAGTTTTGCATCTGTAAACTCACCGCCAATATTATTTACCACTGTTTCCTTTTTAACAAAAATTCCACTTGCATCTGCAATCATTCGATTGACCGCAAGTCCCATTCCCAAAATACCCCAGAATACCGGAGCTGTACATACATTAGAATCATTCACAAGCCCTGCAATAAGGTACACCAGCACCGCCGCAAACAGTCCGAAACCTATCCAGCTTATACTTTCACGTAAATCAGCTCTGCGGTAAATTTTAATAGATCTTATAATATACCATCCGATAAAAATGAGTAAAGCCAAAGTTCCAATCATTCCCGTTTCCACCCACTGTTGCAGATACCAGCAATGTGCTTTCACATCATATACGCTATCTTCGCTGTCATAAGAATGATAAATATAATCATCCTGCGGATATTCAAACATAAATGTATTAGCACCACTTCCAAGTAACACATGTTTTCCCAACAATGGTATCGTCAGATTCCAGATACGCCCTCTCTTACTGAATGCATCTTCCCGAAACAAATCAGCACTCTTTACACCATGATATTTTATCAACTTTCCGGCTGGATTGTAATAATAATATCCCTGTCCTTCTACATTGGTAAAGCTCCAATCTTGTCCATCAATCGACACCATGATAGCTAACGTATCACTTCCATACCACATTGGCATCAGATCAATTCCCTGAAATCTTGTATCTTCAATTTCATATTTAGACAAATCACTGTCTATCAATGTCTTCGCAACATCTTCTCCTTTTGCATCCTTGCAGACAATTTGAATCGCCTGATTCTCATCAACGCTGTAACTCATCTGCAATTCATTTCCATCTATATTGAATCTGACGCAATCATCCTCTGTATCGAAACCATCAAGCCGGACTTTATCCTGCATATGATAAGTTCCTTCAATCGTTGTAACCACACGTTGTCCTACAGATGTTTTGCTAAAAACACTGCCAAGTACTACACACCCGACAAGAAATATACCAACTCCTGCAAACAGTGTTTTTTTCTTTCTGCTAAGCAAAACAAAAACTGCAATAACACATCCGACGATTAAAGCAATCCATCCACTGTCACTGTTGCTCCCTTTCAAACAAACCAGACAGCCCGCTTCCAAAATCACCAAAAGTACTCTAATCCACCATTTCTTCGTCGCAATAATAATGCAGAAAATAAGAGGAATCATAATTCCAAAATAAAATGACAAAAAGTTCTGATTATATAATGTACTATATGACACTCTATCTAACACCTGGAAATCGAAGTCTTCTAGCCGATTCCAACTTGATGGATTCGTGATGAGATGCTTTCCGAATGAACTTCGAAAAATATCCAAACCCAAATATTGAAATACACCAATAAGTGTTACAATTGCCACACCAATTGCTGACCATCTGAAAATAAACTTTATCTGTTTTTCTTCTGTCACATACTGATAGACATAATAACACAACAAAACATACGCAAAAACAACCCACACCGGTTCCAATAGTTCATATGTTCCATGTGCAACCCAATATTTATAATTTGAAAATAATGCAGACATTCCTACCAGTATTACATATGCCACTAATGCATATATGCTGGTTTCAAATCGTAACTTTTCGTTTTTCTTATAATGTCGATATAAAATAATTCCCATCATAATAATTCCACACACAATGATTGCAATCATTTTCCATCCAAAGAAAAACTCTGTTTTGTCATCCGTTCCATTTGGGAACCAGTCAAACTGTGTCAGATTCATGTTATACCGATATTGATGTACAATCAATGGTACAAATCCCATTAACAGAATAATCGGAATTAATACTGTATGACTTTGTTTCTCATTTGTATTTTTCTTCATTCTTATTTTCCTCATATCCCTCTAATTTTCTGTAAACCATACATTATATTACTCTATTATTTGGGGTTTGTCCACCATAAGTGTATATACTAAAAAAATCGCTGTAAGCATGACGCTTACAGCGATTTAATTATTAAAGTTTATTCAACTTAATATTTAATTTGTAAACTATCTAATAGTTACAGATAAGCCAATGTTTACAGTCTGCTGAACTGTGTTAGTACCAACATTGTAAGTAATCTTAGCAGTTGTAACAGGAGTTGTTTTTCCAGTTGTAGATGTAACATCAACATTACCATAGTAGAACTTAGCATCTGTTGTAGCAAGTTTCTTACCATCCAGATAGAACTCGAAACAAGCTGCTACGCTAACACCGCTCTCAGATACACGCTTAACAGTTACAGCTGCCTGACTATCAGTTACTACAATATTTCTTGTAAATGCAGGAATTGTAGAATTTGCAACAGTAGGCTTAACAGTAAGCTTGTATGTTCCAGCAGCTAACTTCTCACCAGTTGTAATATCGTTTACCTTAACAGTAACAACACCGTTTGCATCTGGAGTTAAAGTTGTGTCTTTTCCGTTTGCATCTGTTAATACACCTGTAACAGCAGTTACTTTTGCATTCTTAACACCACCATTTAACTGGAAGATCTGAGCAGTAATTGTAGTATTTTTCGTTGCATCTGCAGTAATAACAGCATCTGCTTTATTATCACTCATCTCGAACGCATAACTTGTTGTTGCCTTTGGATCAGCCTGAGCAACAGTAACATTTGTTGTTCTAGATAATCCGTTTGCAGAAATCTTTACTACATATGTTCCAGCAAGAGCATTCTTTGAATCGAATGTATATGTATCTTTAACAAATGTATCATTAAATGTTCTATCGGTATTAACTGTAGTTCCATTAGCAGTATATGATAAAGTCTCTACCTTTCCATTTGCAACAGTAAGAGCCTCACCATACTGATCCTTTACAGTAACCTTTACAGCAGCTGTTTCGTTGATAGATTTAGAAATTGTAACAGCAGTCTTATCTAACTCGATTGAGCTAGCTTTTCTTGCAGCAACAACATTTACAGCAAGTGTTGTAACAACAGCACCTGTCTTAGCATCTTTAACAAGAATGTAGCTTGTTCCTTCTTTTACAGCAATAACTTCAATCTTACCATTTTTAAGATCAAGTGATCCAAGAATTAAAGCGTCTTTGTTAGAAGACTCTACAGTATATGCAGAGAGATCTACTGATTTCTCATTCTTAGAATTTGTAACCTGAACATATGCTGTCTTTGTATCACCAACTGCAAGCTTTGTCTCAGTTACCTTATCGAATGTGCTATTAGCAGCTCCGACCTTTACAGCCCATCCAGCTACTGTAACCTTCTCTGGATCAACAGCTGTAACTGTGATGCCCTTCTGCTCAATAACTTCTTCCTTACCAGTAGTATCATAAGTTCCCTTATGGTATGTAAGATCTACTGTAGCTGTATCACCAGCTTTGTTAAGGAAAAGCTTTGTTCCAGTCATGTAACCATTAGTTACGTTAACTGTCATTGTAACCTTAGCATCTCCATACTTGTATGTTCCAAGTACAACACCATTAGCATCCTTAGTCTCAGCCTTAATTTCTGTCTCTGTAGCAGCATCAATCTGAGTCTTATCAAGTCCTAATGAAACAACAACGCCATCAGTTGCTGTGAACTTCTGAGTTGTTCCATCATACTCTACAGTGTACTCTTTAGCATCTTTCATTTCCATGTATGTTGTAAGAGTTACCTTTGTTGCATCCTTAGCATCTACAGTAACATCCTTTACAGCATATACAACATTGTTAGATGTGTTTGTGATCTTGAAGTCACCAGCCTTAAGAGACTTTGTATCTCCAGCGAATGTAGCCTCAAGAGTTGTTGTAGACTTCTGAGCGATTCCCTTGAAGATAGCTGTCTTAACTTCCATATCAACAGTCTTTGTTGTCTTACCAGCCTTAGCGGTGATTGTCACTTTACCAGCCTTAACACCAGTAACTTCACCTGTTGTAGCATCAACTGTTGCAATTGCATCATCACTAGATGAGAATGTAACCTTTGTTGAAGCAGGCTTAACTGTTGCCTTAACTGTCTCCTTTGCACCAACTGCAACTACGCTAGCTGCCTTTAATGTAAGGGATGGATTCTTAACTGTAATAGTAGCCTTTAATGTCTTCTTTACAGCCTTACCAGACTTCTTACCAGTTACCTTAACAGTAACTTTTGCTGTACCAGCCTTAACAGCATTAACAGTAACCTTCTTCTTAGAAGCCTTAACTGTTGCTACACTCTTCTTGCTTGTAGTAGCTTTAACTTTTACGCTCTTCCAAGCCTTTGGAGTTGTAACTTTGATTGTCTTAGACTGACCTACATATACGGTAGCCTTTTTTGTGCTAAGCTTTGGAGCTGCAGCAGCATTTGCAGGAGTTACAGGTAAAGCTGTAACAACCATTGCAGCAGCAAGAGTTGAAGCTAACACTTTTTTGAATGTCTTCATGTCTTTTCCTCTCTTTCCTTTTGTGATCAACCTCCATCAGAATTCTACTTGTTTGCCTCACACGTTTAAGTTCAGCCATCTTCACTTTTGACTCGCTGCGGACGATTCATCCGTTCCAACGACATCGCTAATTGCCTCCGCCGGCCTCCTCGAGTAAATACTCATTGCCAGCATCATCTACAAACACATAAATCTTTCGATTGAAGCTTCGAACCCTCAAAGTCGCGTAGAGCTAAATCCAACATTGATAGTTCAGCATCAAATTCAGCAAGCTGCTCCTAACGGATCTCAGCTTCTGTATGTATCTGTAATTGTAAGGTTGTCTGAAACCTATCTTTTCAGTTTCAGTTTCCATAGCTCCAATAGTTGCCAATCAGTTCTCGTACTTTTCTTTTAGCAGTACTATTTTAACTACTCTACGTGACAATAATACACCAAGTATTGTGTCTTTGCAACCTAAAAATCACATTTTGTTGAAAAAACTTTTTAATATTTTCTTAAGTTGTTAAGATTTTTTTCACAAATTACAACTATTTCAACTGCATATAAAAAAACGAGCCTTTTCATGCTATTTTAACATAAAAAGGACTCGTTTCCCAATAGATTTCTTAGCTTTGAATTGGTTTCTTCTTATTATATATGGAAGAAACGCAGATCTCTTTCAAGGCTTCCTGTCATATCCTTTAACTGGCTGGCAATACTTGTGATCAGCTCAGTTGCCTCACGAATCTTCTGTACAGATTCGTTCATCGTATGTGTCTGCTGTACAACCTGTGCAAATGCTTCTGCCGTCTTTTCATTTGCAGAATCAAATGCCGCCTTTTTTAGTATCAATTATACACGTTGTCTATATTCTTGGCAATTGGTTAAATGATAAAACTGATTATATTATTTCTTTTTCACAATGCATCTTTTATGGCAACCTGTCCTTCCACCGGATTGTAGATAACAATATCACTTCGTCCTTTCCCATGCTCACGGTTGGATTCGACCATGTATCCAGCTCCCGTGAAAATTCCGGCAAGAAATGCATGATAGAAATCTTCACGATAATCATGATAACTGATTGTTCTGCGAAGCAATTTGTTCAATTTCTCCGTAATTCTCTGCTCATCACCATTCCATACTGCTGTAAACAGCTGCTCGCGATTCCAAATCTTTGCATTGTCATCAAACCATCTCATGATTGTTGACTCAAAGATTTCTTTTACTTCCAGGTTTGGTATTGTGAGAGCGACTTCTCCATTGTTTCTCAGCCCCATAACCGCAGAACCGGAAACCTTTGTTAAATATCCTGTAAGATACAAAACCGACCATAGATTGTTTTCCGACGAATGTAGATAATCATACGTGAGATCTTCCTCTATTTTCTGAACAATATAACCACCCTCCAACAAGTTTTCTAATTTTCTTGTAATACTTGTTCCGGCATAATCAATAAATGAACGAATGATGGTGTTGCCACTCGTATTCTTCCAATAACTCTGTGGAACCACGGTATTATCGCTTTGCAAATCACGAATATAGTTTAATACATCCCATGGACAATAAATATCCAGATCTCCAAAGTGATATCCATCGTACCATTCACGTATTTTCTCTGCATATGCCTGACATCCGGTAATAACAGCAAATCGTAAAGCTTCATTGTCCTTCAAAGCAGTGCCAAGCATTGTACTGATTACATCAAGCATTTGCGCTTTAAAAGCACATATCGTTTATTCTTTTTCAGATATGCATAACATTTTCTTGTGGCGATCATGCCCGCCCATTGCAGAAAACGCGCATCATTTTCCAGCTGCGTAATCATACAATTTTCTTTAATTTCTATAGTAATTTATTCCATAAACAAAAAGACCTCATAGAAACATGTATCATTTCTACGAGATCTCTTTGTATTTTCTATTTGGAGAACAACTTATTGTGATAATTACTTAAAGTACTCTACACCGGACTCGAACAGCTTCATATCCTGCTCACCGTAAATGTTCATTGCTACATGATCACCGCGGCGCTCACTGTGTGCCATCTTTCCAAGTACACGGCCATCCGGACTTGTGATTCCTTCGATTGCCATGTAGGAACCATTGACGTTCCACTCTTCATCCATGGTTGGCTGTCCTGCTTCGTTGACATACTGTGTTGCGACCTGTCCATTTGCGAACAGCTTGTCTAACCACTCCTTCGGAGCTACGAAACGTCCCTCACCATGAGAGGCAGGGTTGCAGTAAGTCTGTCCTAAGGTTGCTTTCTGCAGCCATGGGGACTTGTTGGTTACTACCTTTGTGTAAACCATCTTGCTGATATGGCGGTTGATGGTGTTGTATGTCAGTGTTGGAGAATCCTCTGTCTGCATGCGGATTTCACCATATGGTACCAGTCCTAATTTGATCAGTGCCTGGAATCCGTTACAGATACCAAGCGCAAGTCCGTCTCTTTCTGTGAGCAGCTTGTTGACTGCCTCTGTCATCTTTGCGTTGCGGAATGCAGTTGCAAAGAATTTTGCAGATCCTTCCGGCTCATCACCTGCAGAGAATCCACCTGGGAACATGATGATCTGTGACTGATCGATTGCTTTTACGAAAGTATCGACAGAATCACGGATATCTGCTGCACTCAGGTTCTTGAATACTTTGACAATTGTATTTGCGCCGGCTCTCTCGAATGCCTTTGCACTGTCGTACTCACAGTTGGTTCCCGGGAATACCGGAATGAATACGGTTGGCTTTGCTACTTTATTCTTGCAGATGTAGATTTCTTTGGTATCGAATACATCGGTCTTTACTTCTTCTTTGTCTTCGGTTGCACGGGTTGGGAATACACGCTCCAAAGTACCTGTCCATGTGTTCAGTGCTTCTTCCATACTGATAGACATGTCTTTGTAATTGAAGTTCTGTGTATCGTTTACGGCTGCAACGACTGCTGCACCCGGAACTTTTTCCAGTACAGCAGCAAGCGCATCCTCGGATACTTCTGCTACGATATTACCGAATCCCGGTGCAAATAAGGTATCTGCGCTGACACTGTCTTCTACGGTGACACCTAACTTGTTACCGAATGCCATCTTACTGACTGCTGCTGCAAGTCCCTTTCCATCCAAAGCATATGCAGATAAAATCTTGCCTTCACCGATCAGTGTATGGATACTATCATACAATGCCATAACTTTCTCATATACCGGCAGATCATACTCATTCTTATCAATGGTAAACAGCACGAGTTTGTTTCCGGCTTTCTTTAATTCCGGTGTGATGACATCCTGTTCTTTTGCCACATCAACAGCAAAAGATACGAGTGTTGGCGGTACGTCAATATCGTTGAAGGTTCCGGACATGGAATCTTTTCCACCAATGGATGGAAGTCCGAATCCGATCTGTGCATCGTATGCACCAAGGAGTGCTGCGAATGGCTGGCTCCAGCGCTTTGGATCCTCGTTCATTCTGCGGAAGTACTCCTGGAATGTAAAACGGACTTTCTTGTAATCGCCGCCGGCTGTCACGATACGGGAAAGTGACTCAAGTACGGCATATACGGAACCGTGGTATGGACTCCAGGATGATAAATATGGATCAAATCCGTAAGACATCATCGTCACAGTATCGCATTTTCCTTTGAGAACCGGAAGTTTTGCAACCATGCTCTGTGTCTCGGTCAACTGATAGCGTCCACCATATGGCATGTATACACTGCCTGCTCCGATGGAACCGTCGAACATCTCCACGAGTCCCTTTTGGGAACATACATTAAGGTCACCTAACATTGCAAGCCATGCTGCTTTGTTATCGCCTTTTTCTACTGCATCGGCTACCTTTGGAAACTCAACTTTCTTGAAGAAGTTGTCTGCCTCTGCCGGCATCTCTACTTCAACGTCTGCTTCCTGATGTGCTCCGTTGGTATCCAGGAATGCACGAGAGATATTTACGATTTCCTTGCCTCTCCACTCAAGGACAAGTCTAGGATCCTCGGTAACAACTGCAACCTCGGTTGCCTCTAAGTTTTCTTCTTTTGCATATGCTAAGAACTGCTCCACATCCTGTGGTGCTACAACGACAGCCATACGCTCCTGGGACTCAGAGATTGCGATCTCTGTTCCATCAAGTCCGGCATATTTCTTTGGAACTTTATCTAATTCGATACGAAGTCCGTCTGCTAATTCACCGATTGCAACGGACACACCGCCTGCACCGAAGTCATTACATTTCTTGATGATGTGGCTGACCTCTTCTCTGCGGAATAATCTCTGTAATTTACGCTCGGTTGGTGCGTTACCTTTCTGTACTTCTGCGCCACATACGGAAGTAGACTCTGTATTGTGTGCCTTGGATGATCCGGTTGCTCCACCGATTCCGTCACGTCCGGTACGTCCTCCGAGAAGGATGATCTTGTCCCCCGGATCGGAAGTCAGTCTCTGTACGGCACGTCTAGGTGCTGCGCCCATGACGGCTCCGATTTCCATACGCTTTGCTACATAATCCGGGTGATATACTTCCTTGACATATCCAGTTGCAAGTCCGATCTGGTTACCATAAGAACTGTATCCTCTGGCTGCCTCGCGAACGATTTTCTTCTGTGGAAGCTTTCCTTCGATTGTATCTTTTACGGATACCGTAGGATCTGCGGCTCCTGTTACACGCATTGCCTGGTATACATAAGTACGTCCGGATAACGGATCACGGATTGCTCCACCAAGACAGGTTGCTGCGCCACCGAATGGCTCGATCTCTGTCGGATGGTTATGTGTCTCGTTCTTGAAGTTTACAAGCCATTCCTCTGTCTTTCCATCTACTTCTACCGGTACGACGATGGAACATGCATTGATCTCGTCAGACTCTTCCTGATCGTCTAACTTTCCTTCTGCTTTGAGTCTCTTCATTGCAAGAAGTGCCAGATCCATCAGGCAGACAAACTTGTCGTCACGGCCTTTGTACATTTCTTTATGTGTATTGAGGTAATCCTCATATGTCTTCTTGATTGGTGCCTGATAAAAGCCCTCGTCGAACTTGACATTCTTCAGTTCTGTTGAGAATGTAGTATGACGGCAGTGATCGCTCCAGTAGGTATCAAGCACGCGGATCTCTGTCATGGATGGATTTCTCTTCTCTTCACCCTTGAAGTAATTTTGGATATGAAGGAAATCCTTGAACGTCATGGCAAGATTCAAAGAATCGTATAATTCCTTTAACTGTGCCTCTGCCATATCGATAAATCCGTCAAAGATAGCAACATCTGCCGGCTCCTCAAAATTCTGCACCAGTGTTTCCGGCTTCTGTGCGCCGGTCTCTCTGGAGTCTACCGGATTGATGCAGTACTTCTTGATGGCCTCTAATTCATCCTCGGTAATATCTCCATTGATCACATAAGTGGTTGCACTGCGGATGATTGGCTCCTCTTCCTCATTCAAGAGCTTCACACACTGCTCTGCGGAATCGGCTCTCTGATCGAACTGTCCCGGTAAGAACTCAACGGAAAATACTTTGCCACCCTTTGCATCGAACTCTTCTTCATATATATCATCAACCGGAGGCTCAGAGAATACTGTCTGCAATGCTTTCTTATAAGTATCATCTGATACATTTTCCACATCATAGCGAATCAGCACACGAACTCCTTCTGCTGCGATTCCAAGATAATGCTTTACCTCATGCTTCAGTTCCTTTGCCTTTACTGCAAAGTCTGGTTTCTTTTCTACATATACACGACGTACGTTGCCCATGAAATGGTCCTCCTTATTCTGTCTGTAAAATTTGACGTATTACGCTATGTAAACAGTATATCTTATTTATCAGAATTAGTAAAATTAATATAACTAACTATGTTTATTACCAAATCTTATTTATATAGAGAAAAAAGCCGCAGGCGGGGCAAAATTCTGTCCTGCTGCGGCTTTTAAGATTCTACATATATTTCCGTTTTGTGTCTGTCTCTGCAATCATTTTCCTTACAGAGTTGTCAGTTCATTTGTAGTGTTAGAACCGTTTGTTGTACCGTCCTGATTTGTATTGTCTTTGTTTTCGTTGTCATTATTTTCGTTATCTTTGTTCTCGTTATCCCCATTTTCGCCGGTGCTGGAGTCATCCTTTGTATCCTCATCCGTTGTGTTGTCATCCGGTTTCTGATTGTCATCGTCTGTATTATCATCCGGCTGTTCGGTATCGTCCGGCTTATTTGGCTTTGGATTTGGATTGACATATTTCACCTTGATGCTAAGCTTCTTGGACTTGTTTCCGGCTTTATCCTTTGCAATCACAATTACTCTGTAGGTACCATATTTCTTGCTCTTCATTGCTTTCAGCAATGTCTTGGCATCCACGGTCACGTACTTGCTGGATAGCTTTTCCTTGCTGTCTGTTACGGTCACGTTCTGGCGAATCTTCTTAATCAGATTCTTCTCGGAAACTTTCCCCTTGATCGTAATGGTTTTCTTCTTTGCTTTGACCACCGGCTTCTTGGTATCCTTGACCGTTACATACATGTACTTTGTTGTCACATTACTCAACGAATCCTTGGCCTTGTATGTAATTCTGTATTTACCGGTTTTCTTCATATTGACTTTACCGGATACGGTTACCTTGACATTCTTTCCTTTATAATCGGTTGCTGTCACGCCTTTTTTCAGATTCGGTGCTTTTGCAAGACGTTCTACTGTAATGTTCTTGATACCGCTGATCTTTGGAGCCATCTTTTTCCATGGATTGTTCTCATTCGGGTCCGTCGGATCCCAGCCTCTGTATTTACTTGTAACATCGATCTTTACCGGCGTAGGCTTTCCGAGCGGTCCCGGGTCTTTTGCATCGTAAATGTTTACAAGTGTTCCGCTTGGACAATTGTCATAGATCCATTTTGCATCTGCAACGTTCAGACGCACACATCCATGAGATGCAGTCGTTCCCAGACGATTGTATGAATTGTACGCAAGTGTACTCGGATTTGTCGTGCTGTAAAATACAGAATGGAACAGAACACCGCCTGTAATTCTGCTACAGTACTGTCCATATACGGATCCCATCAGCGCATGCCAGCGGTATTTGGTAGACAGTGGAAACGTTCCTGTCGGTGTCGCATTATTTACACCAACCGAACAGGCCATCGCCTTGACCGGAATCGTATATTTTCCTTTCTCGTCTAATTTGTAAATCGTAACACAGTTCTGCTGACGGTTGATACGGATATAGTAAGGCTTCGTGCTTGCTGCATAAGTCTCCTGTGGCTGAACCACCACCGTTACAAGCATTACAAGTGCTAACAATACGCAAAAAATCCGGCGGACTGCCTGTGGAAATTGTAACTTTTCTTTCATGTCTTTTCTCCTCAATTCTCTTATCTGCAATATACCCTCTTATTGTACCTTATACAGCCATTTTTTACCTCGTTCAAATTACACAAATTTTCTTATGGAATCCTTAATTTATAATTCTAAATTGACACATTTATTAGTACGTCTTATAATAAGTATAACATGTTATAAATAATTACAAAGGGGATTCTCATGGATATCAATTATGAACTATACAAAGTCTTTTATTATGTAGCTACTTCGCTGTCCTTCTCGGATGCCAGCAAGAAGCTTTTCATTTCGCAATCGGCCGTCAGCCAGTCCATCAAGACACTGGAAAAAAAGCTGGGCCAGTCGCTTTTTATCCGAAGCACGAAAAAAGTACAACTGACACCGGCAGGTTCCCTGCTGTTGAAACATGTGGAACCTGCCATGAATCTGATTTCCCGCGGGGAAAGTCAGCTTTTGGATTCCGGTACGCTCGGACTTGGCCAGTTACATATCGGTGCAAGTGATACGATCTGCCGCTATTTCCTGCTTCCTTACTTAAAGCAGTTTCACAAAGCATTTCCAAATGTTCCGATCAAAATCACGAATGCGACTTCTATCCAGTGTGTAAATCTTTTGGAACAGCGTAAAGTCGATCTGATTGTAACGAATTTTCCAAACTCGCATCTGAATCATGCATACATTCAAAAAACGGTATGCAATTTTTCCGATGTATTTATCGCAAACCCTGCTTACTTTAACCTAAAGCAACAGGAGATCCCATTCGAGGAATTACAGCAGTATCCGATCATGATGCTTGACCGCAACAGTACAACTAGCGAATTTCTGCACAACCTGTTCCTGCAACATCAGCTCGAGCTGATTCCCCAGGTCGAATTAAGCAGCAATGACCTGCTTATTGATATGGCCCGCATCGGTCTGGGCATTGCTTTCATTCCGGATTTCTGTCTCTCGCGGGAATCCAACGATCTCTTTGTTCTTCGCACAAAAGAAAAGATGCCGACACGACAGATTGTTGTATCCGCCAACACAACACTGCCCGTATCCGCATCCACTGAAGAATTTCTCAAATTGTTACCGGATGCATCACTGTTCTGATGCACCCGGTTTTCTATTTTCTATAAAGAAGCGCACTCTCGTCACACACTTTCTTACCTACTCCTGTTCTACCTCTTTCCAGAATTTTTCTACTTCTTCTTTTATTTGTTTTAAATTGCACACCTTCCGCTCCTTCCATTCCCTTGGAAAAAGCGGTGCATAGTCGGCCTGCAGAAATCGCTCATCCAGCAACAATATGATTCCGCGGTCTTCCTGCGTCCGAATCACGCGCCCCGCTGCCTGCAACACCTTATTGATTCCTGGATACCGAAACGCATAATCAAAGCCGGATAATCCCCGCTCATCATAATAATCTTTCAAAATCTGCCGTTCATTGCTGATTTGCGGCAATCCCGTTCCCACAATGATTGCACCGATCAATTTATCATTTTTCAGATCAATTCCCTCCGAAAAAATTCCTCCCATCACACAGAAAGCGACCAGACTTCCTTCTCTCTCCTGTTCGAACATCTGCAAGAACTGCTCGCGCTCTTGTTCCTGCATATTGCTCGTCTGCAAACAGATTTCCAACATCGTATTTTTCGAGTTTTTACCATCTTTACGATCTTTTCCATCTTCTCTATCCTGCCTCTCTTCTCCGCTATCCACCGGTACCTCACTCTCCACGAAATTGCGAAATACCGCATACACATCCTGCATCATTTTGTAAGAAGGGAAAAACACCATATAATTTCCCTTTTTTCCTTCCACAGCCGCCTGTATATACTGTGCGATACGCAGATACTCCACCGGTCCCCGCCTGGTATATTTCGTACTGACATCCGGCGCAAAAGCGAGCAATCGCTGATTCTCTGCAAACGTGCTCTCCGCATATATCGCATAGTTATCTTCTTTCGTCGAAAGAATCTGTTTGTAATAATTAATCGGAAGAAGGGTCGCAGAGAAAAATATCGTGGCATTTGCTTTGTCAATGCATTTCTGCAGATTCAACGACGGATCCACGCAAAAAAGTTTGATCATGAAACGCCCATCCTCTTCCATCTGTGTATAAATCACATAATGCTCATCCACAAGTTCATACATATTAAGGAAATTGCGCACTTCAAAATAAAAATCCCGCACTTCTTTTTTCTCTGGAAATTCGCGCGGTTTTTCAAAAAATTCTTCCAGTTGTGAAGCAAGCCGCATCAGATGAAATGTCAATACCCCTACGCTTTCCTGCACTTCATATGTTTCACACTCCCGTTTAAACTCCAACATTGCTTTATTACACTTATCCAAGGTCTTTGCAATCATATAATGATGCGGCTTCATGATGCGTTTGACTGCAAGCATATCTTCCTTATATAATTGTGCGCTGTACATCTCCCGGCTCCGGTCTACCAGATTGTGTGCCTCATCCACCAGGAAAATATAATCTCCCTTGTTTCCCTCCTGAAAAAAGCGCTTCAGATACACATTCGGGTCAAACACATAATTATAATCGCACAATATGTTGTCCACCCAGGTGGCCACATCCAGACTCATTTCAAATGGGCACACCTGATACTTTTTTGCCTGCGCCAATATCTCCTCGCGCGTAAACAAATCCGAAGTTTGCAACAGATCATACACCGCATCATTCACACGGTCATAATGCCCCTTCGCGTACGGACAATTCACCGGATTACACTCCAGTTCGTCCGTGCCATCCTCTCCACACATGCACAACTTTTCTTTTGCTGTCAGTTGAATGATCTTCGCCTGATATCCATGTTCTCTTAAAATCTGAAAGGTTTCTTTTGCGACTGTTGCTGTAATTGTCTTTGCCGTCAAATAAAAAATGCGATCCGCAAGCCCCTCGCCCACAGCTTTTACTGCAGGAAAAATTGTAGAAATCGTCTTACCGACTCCCGTGGGTGCCTGAATGAAAAGCGTCTTTCGTCGCATGATCGTCCGATACACATCTGCCACAAGCTTTCGCTGTCCTTCCCGGTACGGATAAGGAAATTCCAGCTGTGCAATGCTCTCCTGTCTCGTTTTGCGCCAGGCAATTTGCCAGTCCGCCCATTTTTTGTACTCCATGATCAAAAGCTCGAACCAATCATACAGATCTTCCCACTCCCAAATCTCCCGGAAATACCGGATATCTTCCGTATCCAAATTGCAGTATGTCATCTGCACACCAATGCGATCCAGATGATTTTGCAACGCATATATGTATGCATAACACATTGCCTGTGCCTTGTGCACATATACCGGCTGTTCCATCGTCGTCAGGTTCCGGTAAACACCTTTGATTTCATCGATGTACCAAAGCTGCTCCCCAGTCTGCATTTCATCCTTTTGTGCCTCAGGCAAATACATCTCCTCAATTTGTTCTGCTGGTTCGTCCGCAACAAATTCTCCGAAAGCAATTCCATCCGCTCTTCCCTCAACGACCAGAACATACGATTCTTCGATTCGTTCCAGTTTCAACGGAACCTCTGCCGTGTAAGAACTTCCCATGCCCTTTTGAATTTTTCTATGAATTTTTCCGCCTTCCAACATGGCTTCCTGCAGCATACGGCTGCTTCGATTATCAATGTCGCCCCCTCGCAGTATAAACTCCACGAGATTCCGCACTGAAATATGTAATTCCTGCATGCCAGATTCCGTTATCTTTTCCATTAAAACGATTCTATCTCCATTTCCTGTTCCCTCTTATTGCAGCATTTATTGTCCATTCGTAATTATTCAAAATCAACTTGAAACAATTACTATTTATTATACATAAAAAATCAAGTTGCGTACAATTTCTAAGAAAGAAATTCATTTTAGAAAATCATTATTAGCCATCATTTTTTACAAAAAAAGAAATTCTACTCCAAATATGTTCAGAATAGAATTTCTTCTGTTTTGCACTTTTTATCTTTTATATGCCTTACTTTTTATTTGTTTTATATTTGTTCCAGCTTCTGCTTGTCATGCAACAGAATACTTATTGACTACATTCTCGAAGTCCTCATTTTTTCCACCATAGCATACTTGAAGATTATTCTGCAATCCAAGACCAATCATTCCAAGCAATGACTTTGCATCAATAATTGTCCGGTTATATTTTACATCAATATCAAAGTCACAATCTCCTGCAGCTCTCACAAAATCCTTTACGTCTGTCATGTCTGATAATCGAATTACTTTTACTGTTTCATACATAATTCAACACCTACTTTCTACTAATTAAAAACTCCTAATGTTTGTTACATTATTGGAGATTATGTCACTTTTATTTTCATATGTCAAACGCATATCGTCTTTGTATTTTGGCGGATTTTGCATCATTTTGACAGTTATTGACTTATCTTACTTTTCAAATTTACAATATTTGAATGATTTCTATATTCTTTATCTATTATCCTATGCATTTTAGCTAAAAAGGTACCTATTAAGTCACCATATCAAGTATATTTAGTAAAATTTCATTTGTTATTCACTTAATCGTTTTCCCATTTTTACGCAATTCCTGCAGATAAATTTCCCCTAAACGACTCAGATTCGTTCCTTTATGTCGAATATAACCAATCCGCATTTTTTCTGACTCTTTGAGCGGAATTGCCACATAATCATCCCCATTAATCTCTTCGGAAATAATACCTGAGCATAATGTGTACCCATTCAATCCCACCATAAGATTTAACATGGTCGCGCGGTCATCCGCCTTGATGATTCGCTTATATTCATATGTGCTTTTCATCTCTTCAGAAAAATAAAAAGAATTGTTCTTTCCCTGATCAAAAGCAAGACAAGGATAATCCTCTAACTGTTTCATAGATATTATACTCAAATTTGCCAGTGGGTGTTCCCGCCACATGTAAACATATGTGTCACAGATAAACAATTCTTCAAACACAAGACCATTTTCCTTAAATATCTTTTGCAATACAGCCTCATTAAATTCACTCAAAAACAAAACTCCAAGTTCACTTTTCATACTACGGACATTTTCAATAACCTGGTTCGTCTGTGTCTCATGAATTGCAAACTCATATTCTTCCATTCCTACAGACTTGACCATCTCTACAAATGCTTTCACCGCAAAGGAATAATGCTGCATGGATACTGAAAATTTCTTTTTTACCTCTCCATCCATGTAGCGTTTCTCCAAAAGCCGATATTGTTCAACTACCTGCTTGGCATACC
>ERZ1034713.555-NODE-555-length-21256-cov-74.853545_pt1 | contig 21256 bp, 16 predicted proteins | sample MGYA00520692_ERZ1034713 | MGnify/ENA primary metagenome ERZ1034713 (study PRJEB33766, sample SAMN09781717) | gut metagenome | biome: gut microbiome | host: Homo sapiens | place: Madagascar | study: EMG produced TPA metagenomics assembly of the PRJNA485056 data... | reverse complement strand
CCAATATGCACTTCTCCCACTCCCCCTGAAACTCAGGGAATCTGAGATTTGGGACTCAGAGGTCTATTTTTCTCTAATTATTATGTATTATTATGTACACCTTTAAAATTAAGGATTAAAATGACAACAAAAACAATTAGAGAAATTGCGTTGGCTTGGAAAAGTGACAAGCAACGCTACGTAAAGCAGTCCACATACGCTGCTTATGTGTTAATTCTGGAGAATCACATTCTGCCATCATTTGGCGATTGTGAGGCTCTGAGTGAGAAACTTGTGCAGGAATTCGTCTTGCAGAAACTGAATGACGGACTCTGCATTAAAACGGTGAAGGACATTCTGATTGTCCTGAAAATGGTTATGAAGTTCGGGGTAAAGAACGAATGGATGAACTATTGTGAGTGGGATATCAAATACCCTACGACAGAGACCAACAAGGAAATTGAGGTGCTGACGGTGGCACACCACAAGAAGATCCTCGATTTCATCAAGCAGAACTTCACATTCCGCAACCTCGGTATCTATATCAGTCTGACCACAGGCTTGCGTATCGGAGAGATTTGCGGTTTGAAATGGTCGGACATCAATACCGACAACGGCACAATTACCGTGAACCGCACCATTGAGCGCATCTACATTGTGGAGGGCGAACGCAAGCACACGGAGTTGGTCATCAACACGCCCAAGACCAAGAACTCATGCCGTGATATACCGATGAACAAGGAACTGCTGGCAATGGTGAAACCACTGAAAAAGGTGGTAAACACAGACTTCTATGTGCTGACCAATGAAGAAAAGCCTACAGAGCCACGCACCTACCGCAACTACTATCATAGACTTATGAAGCGTCTCGACATACCTCGGCTGAAATACCACGGACTGCGCCACAGCTTTGCCACACGCTGCATTGAAAGCAACTGCGACTATAAGACTGTAAGTGTATTGCTCGGTCATGCCAACATCACAACAACCCTTAATCTCTATGTTCACCCGAACATGGAGCAGAAGAAAAAATGCATCACCAAGATGTTCAAGTCTCTTGGAAAATAGGGAACACATTTTTTAAAAAGCCGCCAATTCCTTCCCCAAATGTTAAAGTTTAGCTAACGTAACAAAAAAGTTACCGAAATGTTTGACGGTTTATAACTTTATTGTTACCTTTGCAACGTCCATGAGGACAAAGTGATGATTATGAATTTAATATATATGTAATATGGTTAGAAAGGTAACTGTTGTGGTTGAGTCGGGCAAGGGTGGCTTTAGCTGCTTTATGGCTAACGACTCCGATGACTTAAATTTTTGTCTAATAGGAGATGGCAAGACTGCCAAGGCTGCGATGGAGGATTTCCTGATTGCTGATAAAGAGATGAGAGAGTCTTTCGAGGAGGACGGCAAAGAATACCCAAACTTGGATTTCCGTTTTGTCCTGGATGTAGGTTCGTTTTTTGATTACTATCCACTCAGTATCTCCGCTTTTGCAAAATATATCGGTATGAATGCATCATTGCTCAGACAATATGCCGCTGGCATCAAGGTGCCACAGGCCAAGAGCTTGGAAAAAATAAGGCAAGGCATTGCCAAGATAAAAGGAGATTTAGACGCTGGTCTCTTGATAGATAAACCAGTTCTACAGTATGTTTGAATGATGTGCAACCAAAAGTTGGTTGTACTTCATAAAAATTAAATAAACTCTTAAGCCCCTGGTGCGAGATGCATCGGGGGCTTTTTATGTGGAAATCATCCACAAATTTTCAAAGAACTATTTTGTTGCATGAAACGTTAAATATCAGAACGCAATATAAACAATTAACAGGGATGTTTTCTGCTTGTTTTTTAAGAACATAGAACTGGACACCCTATTTATTTAACTTCTTTCCAATCAATGAGTCCCTTGCCCATGTCATCTAATTCTACTGCTAATCCGATAACCTTTCGCCCATCTGCCAAGAATGGTTTGAGATAGCCATTGTCTAAAATTTGTTTTTCAGCAGCATTCAATCCTCCATTGTTGGTTAACTTCAGTTCCACTACATAGATGAAGCGGGAGGTTGAGGCTACGATGTCTATTCTACCTGTTGATAACATGTGTTCTACCTCTACTTTGCATCCTATGGCATTCAAAATGGTGCTAATGATGAGGCGATAACGCTCCTCCATATCCATACTTGCTAATTTCTTATTGCTATATGGGACATTTGAAATGAGAGATTTCATACACTTCTTGGCTTCTTCCAAATTGCCATTGTTCAAGCTGTGCATTAACTTACTTTGTATGGAGACAATATCCGTAATGTCCTTTTGGGTCAGTGCTGGTAGTACGGCTTTGTAGAGAGCCTTTCTTACTTCCTCATTCGGAAAGCCTAAAGAATATCCATCTTCATCAAAACCCTTGATCGTGAGATAACCTGTCTGATAGAGGAATAGTTCGGCACCGCCTTCTATGACATCTGATGTTTCCAGAGTGTCTTTGTCGATGTAGCAATCTTCGAAGTCATGAAGGCGTAACTCCATGTTGTTCACGAATTTATTCAGCATAGAAGTGGCGCCGGATGAAATCCAATAGTTGCGCAGGCGCAATTGGGAGAGGGCGTTGAGCAAGCTGAACGGATTGTAGATGTCGGTCATGTTCTCATCGCTGAAATGATAACCGTCATAATAGGTCTTCAACTTGTCGTGTGCTTCTTCAATGCTGCATTCCATCTTATCTGCCAAGGCCTCCAACTCTGGGGCGAAGTTAACTGTCATTTCTTCCTCGGTAATGCCACAAAGAGGGGCAAATTGTGGGAGAAAGCTGACGTTTGTCAGATGGTTAAGTACTGAGAACAGGGATATCTGGGTAAACTTCGTGATGCCTGTGATGAAGACAAAGCGAAGTACATTCCCCTTGAGCTTAAGTACTGAAAATACCGATCTATAGACTTCTGTGCAACCATCATGATCTGGTGTGTTCCAAGAATGCTGCAAAGGAGAATCGTATTCGTCTATCAAGACAACAACTTGCTTACCTGTCTTTTGATAGGCAGTGTCAAGGATAACCTGGAGGCGTACGGATTCGCGAGATGTCTCTTTAGGCGTGATGCCGTATAATGCTTCGTATTTCGAAAACTCAAGATTGAGATAGTCTTTGATTTCGGCAGCAGTGGCACCTGCACCGCTCATGTCAAGTCTGATGACGGGATACTCAGTCCATTCTTCTTCCAGTTCCATAATCTTCAGCCCCTCAAAGAGCTCTTTCTTGCCTTCGAAGTAGCATTGCAAGGTATCTATAAGCAGAGACTTACCGAAACGACGAGGACGGCTCAGATAATTGTATAAATCACCTGAGTGAGTAAGTTGCCATACCAAGTCGGTCTTGTCAACATATAAGTAGCCTTCCTTGCGGATAATGCTAAAGAATTGTATGCCTGCTGGCAATTTCCTTGTAATCATCTCTGCCATAGTCTTTCTGTTCTTTTATTCTTTTGGCAAAGATACATTTATTTTTCCATTTGAGCAAGAATAATGAGCAATAAATGCACTAATTGGTTCTATAAAACGAAAAATGCTGCAAGAACCGAGGCTCTTACAGCTTTTCTTTTAGTACGTTTGGCATGAGCACTGTCTAACGGGGAAAAGTCCCTAGCAAGCCCTAATAGCGGGAATTGCGTAGCAGAGGCAAGGGTATCCAATATCACAACAACCCTTAATCACCAACAATTCTGCCCTGAGACGGTGCAGGAAGTTCTTCCTTTTAGGCGCACTAGAATTTGTGCATAGCCACACACTTTTGCAGGTGATCCAAATTTTTCTCCAAAAGGGGTGAGTTTCTCAGATTTTATTTGTATCTTTGCCGTGTCTATCGTTGGATTTTCTTGTTTTCTTTTTGCAACACTAAGATAAGTGAATTCTTCGACATGGCAAGACCATGGGCAACTTTTTGCTGCTCAGGTACTTAAAAAGTTTGATTTATAATAGCGTTGCGGAATTAAGGTAAAACAAAACCACTATGAGAAAAATGTTATTGATGATGCTTTTGGCAATATGTACCTTGAGCATCAGTGCGCAAAGCGCAAGCAACAAAGATGCCACGATTGTTAGCGACATCCAGTATAAGAGTAATCAAGACGCTTATGTCAATGAGCGTTGTAAACTTGACATCTATTATAGCAAAGGGCAGAAAGATTGTCCTGTGGTCGTTTGGTATCATGGTGGTGGTCTTACCAGCGGAAGTAAGCAACTGCCTTCCCAACTGATGTCCCAGGGCTATACCATTGTGGGTGTCAATTATCGCCTCCTCCCTACTGTTACCATCGACCAGTGCCTGGATGATTGTGCTGCCGCCTTGGCATGGGTATTCAAGAACATCGAGAAGTATAATGGAAGCAGCAAGAAAATCTTTGTTTCAGGCCACTCAGCCGGTGGATATATCACGGCGATGCTTGGACTAGACAAGGAATGGCTAGGCCGTTATGGTGTAGATGCCAACCAAATTGCTGGTTTGATACCTTTCAGTGGACAAATGATCAGTCACTTTGCCTATCGTAAGATGAACGGCATTGATAATCTTCAGCCAACGATAGACAAGTATGCTCCTCTTTTCCATGTCAGAAAGGATGCGGCTCCCTTGATTCTGATAACGGGTGACCGCAATATCGAACTGTTTGGAAGATATGAGGAGAATGCCTATATGTGGCGAATGATGAACCTTGTTGGCCGCCCAGATACCCAGCTCTATGAAATCGCTGGTCATGGTCATGGGGCAATGGGTAATCCTGCCTATCATATCCTCATTCAAAGCATCAATAAAATCCTGGGCAAAAAGTATGAGTTTTAGTGGGGCATCTGCAAAAGCGTGTGGATGTGATTCACTAGAATTTGTGCATAGCCACATGCTTTTGCAGGTGCTCCATATTATCACTTAAATAAATTCTCCATTGTAACCTCTTTCTGCACAATTCCACTATGCTTGCCATACGCCACACCATAAGTGGTAATCATCGTAAGATGAACAGACTGTTTTGGCGACAAAGTGCTCTTCAATGCCTCTATGCGATGGCGCAAACGCATTTCTTCATCCTTACTTATATGATAAGGAGCACTGGCAAACTTCATCTCGCATAGATTGACCACGTTGTCATCCCTAAGAATCAACAAGTCAATCTGCACGCCTTCTTGTTCATCATCTCCCTTCACACTCCAGGCAGAAACAGAAGATTTGACGCCAGCAATCTGAAGAGCACGCTTGATTTGCTCTATATGTTGCCAACAAACCTCCTCGAAAGCCACCCCATGCCAAGCCTTCAGAATGTCTGAAGTCATGTTATCATTGGCAAATCCTGCATCACATGCATTAGCTTTCACATATTTCAGCCAAAAGAGGCAGAAATTATCCATCAACTTATAGCATTCCACACTCTTCGCCTTACCATAAGGATGATATCTCATAATAAAATCACTCTCCACCAAAGCTGCAAGCGTATTCGTTAGTCCACCACCCAAAGGAATACCGGTGGCATTACTGATTTCCTCACGAGTGAAACCTGCATGACGAGTAGCCAACAGCCTGACTACCTTCTTGCTATCCTCTGGATTATTGAAGATGGCAGCAAAAAGCCGGTTGAACTCATCACGCAAACGAGGCTTGCTACCAAACAGAATCTTATCCACATTCTGCTCGAAGCTCAATCCTTTCTGGAAATAGCTTATATAATAAGGTATGCCTCCAAACACCATATAACTTTGCAAGATATCATATTGGCTCATTTGGATTTGAGTATGCTCAAAATACTCTTCACACTCTCGCAAGGTAAAAGGAGACAGTTTGATTTCTGCAGTCAATCTGCCATAAAGTCCACCTTTGTTTCTCGACAAATTGCTAAGAATCCATGAGGTAGCACTGCCACAAACGATCAGCATGATGTTATCTCTGCCACTGCACCATCCATTCCAAAAGTTCTCGAAAGCAGGAAGAAAGCCAGACCTAGGCGTATCCATCCATGGCAGTTCATCTATAAAGACAACCTGTCGCTCACCTGTATCCAAGTGTTGCAACAACTGTTCCAGCTGGAAGAATGCCTCCATCCAGGACTTAGGTTGTTTATATCCTTCAAGTCCTTGATTAAGAAGCGCATAATAGAAGCTCTCCAGTTGAACCTTCATCCGACTTTTGTCACTATCTTGGTCAACTGGCGAAACCCCTGTATGCTGAAAGGTAATGCGCTCCTTCAGTGCCTGCTTGATAAGAAACGTCTTGCCCACACGTCGTCTGCCATATACGGCGACAAACTCTGGTCGGTCACTGTAATACAACTTGTTTAATTCTGCAATTTCCTCTTTTCTTCCTACTATCATAGTCTCAAAACTTATTATATTCTGCCGCAAAAGTACAAAAAATATAGTTTGTGGCAAAATATAATATACTATATTCTGCCGCAATTATGCTTTTTTAGCGATTTGCGGCAGAATATAACGTTCCCCTTGTTAATCCTAGCAAGGAGACCATTGTCTATAGAAGGTTGGTAAAACTACTACAATATTATAGAAGATTTGCGTATTTTCTAATATTTCTGCTAAAAAGATTTGCGTATTTTTTAAGATTTTTGGCAGTGCCTCAAATCTGGGTACCAGTTGCACTTCGTCAAGAAGGATATAGTACAGGTCGTCGTCTATCATCTTGGCTTTGATGTCTGTAGAGAGTAAGTGGCTCCCTAAGTTCTGAATTTTCGATATCATCGAGTGCTATCTGGATGATATCTTACGAAGATTTTTTGGCAATATTGCCACTTTTTCTCCGTAAGCGAAAAGGCAGTTCCTTAAAAAATATGCACGAACTGGGGCGGTAACTTCGTCTCGCCATGGCTTGATGTCATCTTTTAATTCAAAAGCCACAGAATAGAGTATGTTGTAATCTGTCTTAAATAGGATTTCCTCTCTTTCGTGGAATCACTACCAAGTATTGATGCGAATAGATGATTTGGCGGGTGATTTCATTTGCTTGCCAACATGCTGCTGAAAAACTTTTTCTGAAACTTTTGAAGAAATCTCTTGCTTGTTCCAAAATATTGTTGTACTTTTGAAGGATAAAATAAATAAAGTAAAACTTAGAAACAACGTAACTTTGTAAATATCAACGAATTGAACATGGAATTGATTAAGGCTATAAACAACATATCAGAACGGGTGATAGATGATTTGAAGACCAAATTATCTAAAGGATCTCGTGTGTCAATAGCTGCAGCCTCTTTTTCTGAACAACGAGACTCGGGCGTTGAAGAAGAAGGTTGCTGAGTGGGAAAAAGAAATGGATGTTTTTAAAAAAGGAGAATATTATGGCTGATATAAAGAATAATAGTGAAGTTCTAAACGATATTCGCAAAATAATAGAGCAGGGGAGACATCAAGCCTATACTGCTGCGGGACAAGCAGCTATAGCCACTTATTGGGGTATTGGCAGGCGAATAGTAGAAGAGGAACAGCATGGTGATGAACGTGCTAAATATGGTACACATTTGATTACAGAACTTGCAGAAAAGTTGATACCTATATTTGGAAACAACTATAGCAAACGCAACCTTCAGCATTATCGCAAATTCTACATTTTATTTCCTGATTATTCAAAAGTGTACGAGTTCGTACACAATTTGAATTGGACACATATTAGGCGACTGTTGTCTGTGGTAAATCCGGAAGCACGAATGTGGTATCTAAAAAATGCCTCTGAAGAGATGTGGAGTACTACAACTCTTGATCGTAATATTTCGTCTCAATACTTCGAGCGTCGTCTGGCTGCACAACGCGCAAATCCAGATATGAAAATGACAGAAGCTGTTGCTCCTTATAATGATAGTGATCCTTTGGAATACATAAAAAATCCAATGATTGCTGAATTTATGGGATTCAGAAAAGATACGAAGTTCGATGAATCACAGTTAGAACAGGCTTTAATAGACAACCTACAACAGTTTATTTTAGAGCTTGGAAGAGGCTTTGCTTTTGTTGACCGTCAGAAGCATATAAAGACTGAAACTGGTGACTATTATATCGACCTTGTCTTCTATAACTTCCGTATTAAGCGTTTTGTTTTGTTTGAACTCAAGACACACACGCTGACTCATCAGGATGTAGGACAATTGGATATGTATGTTCGTATGTACGATGACCTTGTTAAGGGGGAAGACGATAATCCTACAATAGGTATTTTGCTTTGTACAGAAACTGATAAAACTATAGCAAAGTATTCTGTATTGCATGAAAATGAGCAGCTATTTGCTGCTAAATATATGGCTTTTATGCCTACAGAAGAGGAGTTGCAATGCGAAATAGAAAAGCAAAAGCGTTTCTTTTTGTCACAACATGGAAATAATGAAGAATAATTTATAAAATATAGATAATATGGATAGACCCAATAGAATGGAAATGCAGTCGGCAGATGGAGCGCAGCTGAATCTGAATGCGCTTTATCAGATTGCGCCTTCGTGCTTTACGGAGGTAGCCGAACCTGATACGGGGGGGTAAAACGTGTAGTTAATTTTGACGTACTTCGCCAGCTTCTTGGTGACAACGCAGTGGAAGATGCTCCTGAGGCATACGAGTTCAACTGGGTTGGCAAGCAGGCAGCTCGTGCCGAAGTTTTGAAGCCTATTAAGAAGACGCTGCGTCCCGTAAAGGAGGATAGTGTGGATTGGGATAATACCCAAAACCTTTATATTGAGGGAGATAATCTCGAAGTGCTTAAACTTCTCCAGAAGTCTTATCTGGGTAAGGTAAAGATGATTTATATTGATCCGCCTTACAATACAGGTAGTGATTCTTTCTTATATCCTGATGATTATACTATATCTTCGAATGATTACTCGATTCTGTCTGGAGATATAGATGAATTTGGTAATCGTTTTAGAAAAAATCAAAATTCTAATGGAAGATTCCATTCGGATTGGTGTTCTATGATATATAGTAGACTTCTCGTTGCAAACTCATTGTTATCCCAAGATGGTGCTATATTCATTCATATAGATGAAAATGAAGTACATAATTTACTAAAAATATGTAATGAAGTTTTTGGTGAATCAAATTTCGTCAGTTTGGTTTCTGTAAAAACTAAAGTTGGTGGTGTCTCTGGTAGTTCGGAAGGAAAAACTTTGAGAGGAACTACCGAATATGTGTGTTTATATGCAAAGGATAAAACAAATTTTGTAATGAATCCTGTATTCATAAAAACGAAATTATTTTCTCGAATTAAAAGTTATGAGGAAGAAGGTAAAAGCTGGAAGTATACCTCTATTATATCAAAATTAGAAGATAAAGTGTTAATCAAAGAAGATTCTTCTAAAGGAATGAAATATTTTGGATACAAGTCTCTAGAGACAATGTCTATAACAGCGTTTGCTGAACAAAATCATATATCTGTAGAAGATGTTTATAATAAGTATGCTAATAAAATCTTCCAAACAACAAATGCCCAGAGTAGTATACGTAAAAGTGTTATGAATGAGACTATGGGATTAGATTATCCAATGGTTGGTTGTGAATATATTCCAATAAAAGGGAAAAATGAAGGTAAGCGTATCGAAATACTCTACAAAGGAGAACAAAGAAGAATGATGATGTTCTTGTCTGATTATGTTGAACGTATCGGAGATGAGTACTATTATTTAGATCGTGTTTCAAATTTGTGGGATGATATTGATTACAACAATCTTTCAAAAGAAGGGGGGATTGAGTTTTCTAATGGTAAAAAACCAATAAAGTTAATTCAAAGAATGATAAGTCTTACCACAACTCAAGACGATATCGTTATGGACTTCTTTTCTGGATCTGCTTCTACGGGACATGCAGTTATTCAGCAGAATGCCGAAAAAGAAAAGAACCTTAAATATATTATGGTTCAAATAGAGGAGCCAATTGATGAAACCTCTCAATCTTCTAATGAACATTTTTCAACAATCTGCGAATTAGGCAAAGAACGTCTTAGAAGATCTGGAAGAAAAGTTAAGGAGCAGTTTCCTTTAATGGCGCAGAATCTCGACACCGGCTTCCGTGTCTTCCGTCTCGACGAAGGCAATTACGAAGACGTAAAGCGTTCTCCAAAGGAATTCAAGCAAGACCAGCTCGATCTGTTCCTGGACAATATCAAGACCGACAGAAACGACCTCGACCTGCTCTTTGGATGCATGCTCGACTGGGGCGTTCAGCTCTCTCTGCCTATGACTCAGGAGGTGGTGGATGACAAGACCATCTATACCGTGAACGACGGCGACCTGGTTGCCTGCTTCGCCGAGAACGTATCAGAAGACGTAGTAAAAGCCATGGCAGAAAAGATGCCTTTGCGTGTCATTTTCCGTGACAGTTGCTTTGCCCAGGATGCCGACAAGATTAATATATACGAGACCTTCAAGCAGAAGCTGGATTGGAGCGACCAGGAAGTAGTGAAGAATATTAGAGTGATTTAAGCCTATGAAACTCAGATATAAACATCAACGCTTCCAAACCGAAGCGGCGCTGGCTGTGGCTAATGCCTTTACTGGTCAGCCCAAAAGCGACGGACTGAGCGACCATATCGTGGACCAGGGAGTTAATCAAGACCTCTTTGTAGTAAAAGGCTTTGGCAACAAGAACGTCATCCTCGCACCGGAAACCGTCTGCGAGAATGTAAGAGCCATACAGACAGAGCAAGGACTGAAACCCATTGAGCAGCTGCAGCAGCTGCAAGGCGTAGGTACCGCCCTCACCATCGAAATGGAGACGGGTACGGGTAAAACCTATACCTATATCAAGACCATGTATGAACTGAATGCCCGCTATGGCTGGACCAAGTTTGTGGTGATAGTGCCAAGCATCGCCATCCGTGAAGGCGTATTGAAGAGCTTTGAGAGCATGCAGGAGCATTTTGCCCAGGAATACGGCAAGCGCATGCAATATTTTATGTATAACTCCAAGCAACTCAGTAAGATAGATGCCTTTGCCAGCGATGCCGGTATGCACGTGATGATTATCAATACCCAGGCATTCAACGCATCTATGGATGAAGAGAAGTCAACCGATAAGATGGAGAAAGGCAAGTTGAAGAAAGCTGATAAGGCTGCCCGCATCATCTTCGAGCGCCGTGATGAGTTCGGCTCTCGCCGTCCTATCGACGTGCTGGCACAGACCCATCCTATCATGATTATCGATGAACCTCAGTCGGTATTGGGTGTGGACAAGAAGAACAAGACCCGTAAGGGTATTGCCATGTTCAAGCCGCTCTTTACCCTTCTGTATAGTGCCACCCACCGCAAGGGTGATATATATAATATGGTGTATAAGCTGGATGCCATCGATGCCTACAACCAGAAACTGGTGAAGAAGATTGAGGTGAAGGGTATCAGACAGATAGGCAGTACCGCCACCAACGGCTACGTCTATCTGGAGGAAATCGTCATCGGCAAGGGCAATCCGCAGGCTCGCATCAGCTTCGACATCAAGACGCAGACCGGTACGAAGCAGGTTAGCCGACTCGTGGATGAGCGATTCAACCTGAAGGAGCAGAGTGGCGGACTTGCCGAGTATGACAACAACTTCATCGTAGAACGCATAGACGGCAGGCAGGGCTTCGTCCGCTTCCTCAACGGTCTGACTCTGCATGAAGGCGATGCCGTGGGCAGTGTGAACGAAGACTATATCCGTCGTATTCAGATTCGTGAAACCATCCGCACCCATCTGGAGCGTGAGCGCCAGCTGTATGGTCAGCATATCAAGGTGCTCAGTCTGTTCTTCATCGACCATGTGGACAGTTACCGTCTCTATGAAGGCGAGGATAGCAAGGGTAAGTTTGCCAAGATGTTTGAGGAAGAATATACCCGAGTGCTTTCAGAAATGCTGCCATCGTTTACGGATGAAGCCTATCTGCGCTATCTTTCAGACCCTCGCAATGCGGCATCCAAGGTGCATCAGGGCTACTTCTCCATGGATAAGAAGGGCAAGGCGGTGGAATCGAAGGAAAAGCAGGGAGAGAACGAAGAGCGTGCCTTCGACCTGATTATGAAGGATAAGGAACGTCTGCTTTCGCTGAACGAGCCAGTCCGCTTCATTTTCTCGCACTCCGCCTTGAAGGAAGGTTGGGACAATCCAAACGTGTTCCAGATCTGCACCTTGAAGAACTCGGATAATGAGACCAAGAAGCGCCAGGAAGTGGGTCGAGGTATGCGCCTTTGCGTGAATCAGAAGGGTGAACGCCAGGATGCGGATGTATTGGGTGACCATGTGTTTGATACCAATATCCTCACCGTGATAGCCAGCGAGAGCTATGATGATTTCGCCAAGAAACTGCAGACGGAAATGGCAGAAGACTGTGCCGACCGACCAATCATCATCACAGCCAACCTTTTCGAGGGCAGGTCTTATACAATGGCAGATGGAACCAATGGCAAGTTTGACGTCAATCAGGCAAGAGCTATCTATAATGCCCTCATCCGTAAAGATTATGTGGATGATAACGGTGCTTTGACTGCTCAGTATTTTGAGGATAAGCGCAATGACAGGCTCGACTTCGGTAAGGCTAATGATTGGAGGGAGGGCATTATTGCAGCCCTTGATACCGTCTTTGATCCTGCGGCTGTAAGACCGGAGAATGGTAGAAAGCCTAAGCTTGCCAAGTTGCAGAAGGACAATTTTGCCAAGAAGGAGTTCCAGAATCTCTGGAAGCGCATCAACCGCCGCACCTACTATCAGGTAAGCTTTGAAACTTCTGGTCTTGTGAAGAAAGCCATCGAGGAACTTGATGAAAAGTTGAGGGTTACGGAAATCCGCATCGTGGTAGAAGGCGGTTCGATGGATGAAATCAGAGACAAGGAGTCGCTTGAAGCGGGCGTGGCAATGAATCAGGGCGATGTGCGGACCATCCATGTAACGGAAGCTGTGGGCAAGGAAGTGACATACGACCTGATAGGTCAGCTGGTAACGGCTACGGGGTTGACAAGAAAGACCATCGTGGAAATCCTGAAGGGTATCAAGCCGGAAACATTCAGCATGTTCAAGATGAATCCGGAGGAATTCATCATCAAGGCTGGACTGATCATCAACGACTGCAAGGCTCTTGCCGTTATCCAGAGTATTACATACGAGAAACTGAATGATGAGTTCTCTACCGACATCTTTACGGTGGATGCTCTGAGAGGCAAGTTGGGTATCAATGCCATAGAGTCAAAGAAGTCGCTCTACGACCTCGTAGTGCTCGACAGTATGGGTATAGAGAAGAACTTTGCCGAGTCTCTGGAGCGTCAGGATGACGTGGTGGTTTATACCAAACTGCCTCGTGGCTTCTACATCAACACGCCTATGGGCAAATACAATCCCGACTGGGCTGTGGCATTCCGTGATGGCAGCGTGAAGCATGTTTATTTTGTGGCAGAAACCAAGGGTAATGATATCCAGGGTTCACATCTGCGAGGCATCGAGGGAAGCAAGATAGCGTGTGCCCGCAAGCATTTTGCAGCCATCAGCGAGAATGGTTACATTTACGATGTTGTCAAGGATTATCAGGAATTGTATAATGCCGTGACGAAATAGCTGTGGAAATGGTAATAGAATTACCTACCCATCCATAAAAGTTGAGGAGAGGAAGTGTAGCACTAAAAATGCGCACTTTCTCTCTTTTTTTTTGTTATTCTGTAGTTAATTTTTGTTCAAGTATTAACGTTTCTGAAAAAGACACCCTCCTATTTTTGCTATGTGGGTAATGTATTTGGCTGTTCCAACTATTAGTAGTAAATTCGCATAAATTTACAATTAATATGCTGGATATAGCAGAACATAGAAGGGTGTTGATTCTGGAGAATTTAGCTCAGCTAGACAAAAGAATTGATAAGATACAGGAAGAATGCATCATCTTGTATCTCAATTCATTTATTGGTGGCAAAGCTGAACAGATATCTGCATATCAGTTTTCTAATATCACGCATATAAAGTGTGATACAGTGCTCAGAGTGCTGAAGAGATGTGTAAGTCTTCAGCCTTTGCAGCAGCGAAGATGGTGCTGCTGTATCCTATATAATTGGGATAGAATCGTTGATGAACTGATCAAACGACATACGGCGGAAGGTAAGAAGTTTGACAAGAGTCAGTTTGAAAAGAATTTCAATGAAGCCTTTTCGCAGTGGATTACTTTTGCGAGAGACTTGAAGCAACTTAACAATTTGGAAGCACATATAGCAAAATACCAAAAGCTTTTTGTGCCTAAAAATAAATAATGAATAACAATAATATTTATCTAAAAAAATCAACATGAAACGAACTAATACACTTACCTAGGGAAGACTTGTCTACCGGCATCGAGGATGCCACCCTAAGAAGCTCTCCTTGGCTATTCTAGTCTAGCCCTCCGCGTACCAATTAGAGGACCATATCAAGTTTTAGTAATAATTTAAACTACTTAAGATATGGATAGAATATCATTTTTTAGAATTATCCGTTTTTTGTGTAAAAACGGTGGTGTTTGCTTGTACAAGAATGTTGTGTATGTACAGTCTAATAGCAAATATATAGAGAATAATTACGAGAATTCTGATGAAGACACAAAACCACATACTGATGAGTAGAAATTTCCATTTTGCAGGTTCCGTAACCTATATAGAGAACTATTATGAGAGTCATGAACATCAACATAAGGATTCCGATGATTCTTCTGAAATGAAGAATGATACCGATGAAGTTGTTTTTGAACAGAGTGTTAAGGTGAAGTGTGCTTCATCTTCTGCGGGAAGAAGTGCCGAGAATCTCTTTTCTACTCCTGAGGGTGAAAAGGATGTGGGGCTTACCGGGAAGATGGCGGATGCTTTTGTGAAATATCTCAAGCTGCATCATATTTCGGACAGTCAGCTTTCCACTTCCGATGGTTTGTTGAACAAGAGTGTGGTGGCGTTTTTCCTGCGTTGGTCTAATCAGGGCTATGTGAGTGCTGGTGTTCCTAATGGCTCATCCATCACTCGTTTTCTGCACGATGATTGTCATCTGGAACTGGGTGTTACCCAAAAGTCGTATGGCAATTATATCAGAAAGAAGATCAATGACGGGAATATAGATTATGAGGTAGAGGGTTTTGTGGAGGATTTCGCAAAGTCTCACAATATATAGAATCTTGCGCCGAATGATAGACTTCATTTGACGTAAAGAAAATAATTATATCTCTGTAAGATATTGATATAGAGGGGCAAGACAATGGTTTTGCCCCTTTCTTGTTTCCGCCGAATTCAATTTGGCGCATTCGGCGGAAAAGGCGTAACGGAGTATTCTTTCTACTTTTGCCCCAGATTTCAGAACGATACCGGTTCTGAGGTCTGGGGCTTTTGCGTTTTCTATCGCCAGGTTGCTGGGATAGGTTTCCTGCCATGTTGTAAGTGGCGCAGCGTATCAGCCCATCGGTCTTTGACAAGGTTGATACATTTTTATTAGCTTTTTTGTTTTGCATTCTGATAAAGATAAAATATGTGCGGAAACTTTTAGCGTGTATTTTTTACGAAGGTATCCGTCGGGTACCTTTTATATATTTACTTAATTTTTTTTGCTTATGATGAATTCAAAGATTCAGAAGGCAGAGGATGGCAAGAATGCCGGCTCTGCCAAGAAGAGTGTGCAGACTGGTAAGAAGGTGGTCGACAAGAAGGAAGCCAATAAGAAACAGGCTGCACAGGTTGCTGTGTTTGAGAATCCGGAGTTTGGAATGGTTCGCACCGCTACTGATGAGAAGGGCGAGCCTTGGTTCTGTGCGAAGGATTTGTGTGATGTGCTCGGATATAAGAGAGCAGATTTGGCTGTAAAACAGCATGTTAGGTCTAGCGATGCAGCGAAACGCTGCGTCGCTAGAATTGCCAAAAACCGTTATGGCGAATGTAACGGAAAGATGCAGGTTGTTCAGATGATTTTCGTTAACGAGAGCGGCTTCTATGCCCTGGTACTCGGTTCGAAACTGGCTACGGCTGTGAAGTTCAAGGATTGGGTTACCTCGGTGGTGCTGCCGCAGATTCGCAAGACGGGCGGTTATATCCCGGTGAAGGAGGGGGAGAGCGAGGAGGAGACGATTCGCAATGCCGAGGAGATTCTCCGGGCTACCCTGAAGGAAAAGGAGATGCTGCTGGAGCAGCAGAAGAAACTCATCGGTGAGCAGGATGTGGAAATCCGAAGACTGAACGGCGTGGTGGATGAGCAGGTGGTGAATATTGCCCGAAAGGGAGAGAATATCATCCATCTGGAGCACCAGGTGGATGGGTTGATGCCGAAGGCGATCTACAGTGACAATGTGCTGGATTCCGTTTCGTGCTTCACCACCACCCAGGTGGCGAAGGAGCTGGGGATTACGGCGCAGGAGCTGAACCGCTCATTGTGCGCCCTGCATATCCAGTATTACCAGAGCGGGCAGTACATGCTCTATGCGGAGTATGCGCACATGGGACTGGCGAAGAGCCGCACCCGATACAATGCCTTCCTGGATCCGAAATGTGATGGCAGAAAGGAGAAGATGGGCAAGGCGGTGACGCATACCTATCTCGTATGGACCGAGAAGGGCAGGAAGTTTATCCATGATCTGGCCCACAGATTCTGGGAGCTTGCTGAACTGTATGAGGTGAAGAATTTGGGATAATCATTAAAAATGGAAATATGGCGATAAAGCAACAGGTAATGGCTTTAAATCCGGCACGCAAGGGCAATATGGGAAGATTGAATTCTTCCCAGCCCCTGTATGTCTATGACACCCTGATAGCACAGCCGTGGCTGAAGGGTGTGATTGCGCAGATACGTGGGGAGAAGGCTATCCCCGGCGTAGATGCTGGTGATGAAAAGGCGGTGAAGAAGGCGAAGGAGGGGCTGAAAAGACAGCTGCCTATCCGTGCCATTCATTATTCTAAGTTCAGGAATAATCACCGCTCCAGTGAGGATGCGGTGCCTGAAAGTTTCCTCTTTCAGACGACTATTGATGTGGATGATGTGGAGTATGTGGATGCTGCACTGGAGAAGGCTCGTGAGCTGAACTGCAGTAACACGATATGGAAGGGGAAACTGCTGCATCTGGAGTATTCGGCTAGAAAGAAGCTGCATATCGATATCCGTATGCCGATGGGTATGACCATCGAGGAGACGCAGAAGGCGTATTGCGAGGCGGCTGGGATTCCCTACGACAAGAGCTGCATCACGCCGGAGCGAATCATCTTTATCACGGATAAGGACTCGGAGATTTACCGCTCCAAGGAGTGGTATGGGGTGCTGCCGGATGAGGAGATTAAGGCCCGCAGAGAGGCTTTCTTGAAGCGTGGGCTTACGATTGATGGTAAGGGGACGGCTCGCTATAGCTTGCTTGCCGGGGATTGCAAATCCCCGGAACGCCTGGCGGGAGACTTTCAGGGGCAAGTACCTAATGATAGTAATCATAAAGTTCAAAGTTCAAATCTCAAAGTTCAAAGTAATGACGATGTTCAAGACAATCGATTTCAGGGCACTGACAGCCATTCTGCTGTTTCTTCTGGCGCTGCTATTCAGCCTGCCCAACCTGGTAATAGCCATCGTGCTGATGATGATTATATCAGCCATACTGGAGATGCTCAGAAAGCTGGCGGACTGGCAGCCCAAGAAGCAGAAAGTGCCAGTGAGAAGAATCTCATAGCCTTCGACCTCTTCCAGGAATCTGCGGGACTGAAGGGGATGAATATCGATACCGTCGGGTCCAGGCATTCCTCTCTGCTCGCTATTATGAGCGCTGGCGCTTCTCGTGTGATGAGCGAGGAGGAACTGATGAAGGTGGTGGCGAAGAGAATGCCGAGCTATTATCAGGAGAATGACTGCCATCAGCTGATTCACGATTTCTATGCGAAATATGGGGATAGCTCGAAGCCATTTTCGAGGGATGTGATTCGGGTGAATGCCTTGGCGGAGCAGGCTGCTAAGAGCTTGCTTGCCGGGGATTGCAAATCCCCGGGACACCTGGCGGGGGACTTTCTTGCTGGACAAAATGGTTATAGCTTGCTTGCCGGGGATTGTAAATCCCCGGGACACCTGGCGGGGGGCTTTCTTGCTGGACAAAATGGTTATAACTCGCTTGCCGGGGATTACAAATCCCCGGAACGCCTGGCGGGTTCAATGCTTAATGTTCAAAGTAACGCCTGTGTTCAGAGTAGCAACGCCTCTTATCCGCCTCCACCTCCGATGCCCAAGAAGCTGCCGAAGTTGGTGGAACTGCTGATCTCGAAGACGCCGGAGATCTATCAGCCGGCTGTGGCGCACGCCATTTTCCCTCCGCTGGCTACCCATCTCTGGAATACCAGATTCAGATATATCGACAATGTGGAGCACGAAGCCACCCTGATGACCTGCCTCCTTGCAGGCACCGGCGCAGGTAAAAGTTGTGTGCAGATGCCGATTTCGATGATCATGGAGGATATCCGTAAGCGTGACCAGGAAAACCTGAAGCGTGAGAAGGAGTGGAAGGAGGAGATGATGCGTAAGGGTGCCAACAAGGATAAGCGCAAGAGACCGGATAATCTCATTATACAGGAGATAGATGCGGATATGACCAACCCTGCCTTTGTGATGCGTACGGCAGAAGCCAAAGGCCACTTCCTCTATACTTCGCTCAACGAGATTGACCAGTTTGATGCCCTGAAAGGTATCGGTAACCAGCATTTCCGTATCATGTGCCTCGCCTTTGACCCTGGTAATCAATATGGACAAACACGAGTGGGAACCCAAAGCGTCACCGAGCGAGTAACTGTCCGTTTCAACTGGAATGCTTCTACCACCATCCAGAAGGGACAGCGTTATTTCTCCAAGGTGCTGACCGACGGTCCGCTGAGCCGAATCAACTTCTGCACCATTCCCCAAAGAGAAATCGGCGATAAGATTCCAGTGTATGGCACCTACGATGATCAGTTCCGCAAGGAGCTGAAGCCCTATATCGAGAATCTCTGTATGGCTACCGGCTTGATAGATTGCCCCGAGGCTTACCACTTGGCTGAGATTCTGAGTGAGGAGAATGCGGATTTTTCGCAGGTTACGCAGAACAGAATCTACGAGAACTTCACGTTCCGTGCCAACGTGATAGCCTATCTGAAGGCGTGCGTGCTCTATGTTGCCAACGGCTGCAGATGGGAGCCGGAAATAGAGGATTTCATCCGCTGGAGTGAGCGTTACGACCTGTGGTGCAAGATGCGTTTCTTCGAGGAGGACATCCAGAAGGCGAACAATGTAGGCGAGCATTCCAACAAGCGTGGTCCTTCCAATCTTCTCCAGTCGTTGCCGGATACGTTTACCGAGCAGCAGGTGGTGGAGGCTCGTGCAGCCCTGGGACTCTCGGAAGAGGGTACGGCGCATCTGCTTTCTACCTGGGTGTATAGAAAATACGTGAAACGTGGCAGCGAGAACTATCACAGTAACAGTTATCACAGTTTTACGAAGCTGAAATACAGATGTGATGGGCAGGAATTATCTTAATTTCTAAACTTTAATTTATTTTGATTTACTTATGGAAATAGTTTTAGAGCGTATAGCTAAGAAGAATACTTATACCATCGGCCAACTTTATCTGTTGGCTGATGGTGATGTGAAGCGCAAGGTCCTTTCCGGCAAGACTGCCGGTGATAAGCGCAGTTTCGAGCACAGTTTCGATTTGGAGAAGTTGTCTAAGGAGAGCTACTTCTGTGATACCCTGGAGCCGACGTGGCGCAATCTGAAGGGCGTGGAGCTGAAGCCGGAGGAGGAGAATGCCCGTTTCAGCAGAGAGAGCGGCAAGGTGGCGAGAAAGATTCCGGGCCATACCGCCATTCCCGAGGGTTCGTATCGTGTGCTCATCACCAAGTCGCCCCGATTCAAGAAGTGGCTGCCGTATGTGCAGGGTGTGCCCGGTTTCGAGGGCATCCGCATCCATGCCGGCAACTATCCCGACGATACCCAGGGCTGCATCCTGGTGGGCGAGAACAAGGTAAAGGGTATGGTGGTGAACTCCCGCATCTGGCTCCATCGTCTGATGAATCGCATTCAGGCAGCGGAGGCGCAGGGAGAAGGTATCTGGATTACCGTCATCTAATGAGGGGATAGTTTCATTGATATTCCTGGATAGTTTCATTCCTATCCCCGAAATAGTTTCATTGGTATGGTAGTAATCGTATTTTTAAGTTCTTTTTCTTTAGATTTTGACCTTGAAAAAAGATGGATTAGGTTGTAAAAATCGTTTAGGGGGGGGGGTAATTTTGGCTTGATATATGTTGAAAAAACAGATTTTACCCCCATATATGCCAAAAATTACCCCCTAGCATACGGTTTTTGTTGTACCTTTGCATCAGAAAAAATAAAACGGCGTTGTGAAACGCTTTCATCATCTTTTACTTATACAAGAATAACAATGGGGTTTCGATAGGGGTATCGAAATCCCATTGCTGTTTTTATGCCCTCATATACCTTATTATATCTCATATACCTTATTATATATAGAGAGAATCAGATGGTTTTTAGAGAGGATGTTTTGTTTATACTGTGGATGCCCCGGCAGAATGATGCTTGGGTCATCCTGAAAGCCGTAAAAACGGATGGAAATAACAAAACACGACAAACTAAGTTAAATAATTATAAAAGATGGGGGCTGCGGCTCGTAACTTACACATAATCAAATAAAAATGTGTAATTTTGCAGTCCGATTATTTCGGGGATACACTTAGAGTCCCCTGGGTATGGTGTGTTAATAGCACATCCTGTGGCCGGGATTTGCGGTTAGTGAATCACCTATCCGAAATTAAGTGAGTAAGAAAAGATTAAAACGTTTTTTAGTAGTAAATTTAAATTTTAAAATGGACACATTAAGTTTCAAGACTATCTCTGTTAATAAGGAGACAGCTAAGAAAGAGTGGGTTGTAATCGATGCAACAGACCAGGTAGTAGGTCGCCTTTGCTCAAAGGTAGCTAAGTTGCTTCGTGGTAAGTACAAGCCAACTTTCACTCCACACGTAGATTGTGGTGACAACGTAATCATTATCAACGCAGCTAAGGCTGTATTCTCTGGCAAGAAGGAGACTGATAAGGTTTACACACGTTACACTGGTTACCCTGGTGGTCAGCGCTTCAATACTCCAGCTGAGTTGCGCAAGCGTCCTGATGGAATGGACAAGATCCTCCGTCACGCAGTTAAGGGTATGTTGCCAAAGGGCCCTCTCGGTCGCTCTTTGATGGACAACCTCTTCATTTACGATGGCACAGAGCACAAGCATGAGGCTCAGCAGCCAAAGGCAATTGATATTAACCAGTATAAATAATTAAGGTAGAATGGAAGTAA
>ERZ1034713.551-NODE-551-length-21491-cov-30.084297_pt1 | contig 21491 bp, 15 predicted proteins | sample MGYA00520692_ERZ1034713 | MGnify/ENA primary metagenome ERZ1034713 (study PRJEB33766, sample SAMN09781717) | gut metagenome | biome: gut microbiome | host: Homo sapiens | place: Madagascar | study: EMG produced TPA metagenomics assembly of the PRJNA485056 data... | reverse complement strand
TGAAGCCGGTTATGGGGTCATAAACATAGGGCAGGCCGTTGAATTTCTTGACCTCGTAGCTGGCAGCGGGATACAGCTTCTTCACCTCTGCCCAAGCATACGCCCAGCTTACATATTTCAGTTCCGTGCTGCCGGACTTTTTGACTTCCAGATGATCTTTGAAGTCAATAGCAAATAATTTTACGAATGGATTTTCCATGATAGCATCCTTTCTGATAAAAAATCGGCGCAACAAATGAATTGCTGCGCCGGGTTTTGTATTGCTGTACTAAACAAAGTTAGAGAAACGGGCAATTTTGTATTGCCGTACTAAACAAAATTGGAAAAACAGGCAATTTTGTATGCCAGCAGACATACAAAAATTATGCTGCATGGATAATGGTAAACCTGCGGCTGCTTACATTCTTGCTGTATCGATTGAAAATATCGGGCTGTTCTTTCTTCAAACGCTGGGAGTCTACCCGTTTACTTTCGGAGGATACCCACGATACCTTATAGCCCGGTGCTGTACCATAGGCAGCATCCTGCATTTGCAGCTTGACCTGTTGCTCGATAGCCATCTTTTCCTGTTCCATCTGCTCGATTTGATCAGAAAGCTCCTGCCGCTTATCCAACAGGTCGCGGATGGGATTAAGATCAGCAGTTTTGTTTCGATCATCTGCAGAGTACAGCTGATTGATCTGCTGTGTATCCCCCTCGCTTCCGGTAGGTACAGGCGGAATTTCGGGCATCACGTTGTATTTCCAGAAGTGCTCTTCCTTGGCAATGAGGTTGTTCAGAACTTCTTTGTCGGTTGTGATCTTGTGAATCACCAGTTCTTTCCCGAAAATCAGAGCAGCAATGTACCAGCAGTCAAAACCGCTGACAGCCAGATAGTGATTGACCTGAGCCATGTAATGTGCAGGGATTTTGCCATCAGCCCATTTGTCCGCAGAAAACGGCGAGACCGTTTTGCACTCCAACCCGGCTTTCTGCCCAACGATCAGGCGGTCAAAATCTGCCAGAAGCAGCGGATGTTCCTCGCTCTGGTAAATGGCATTTGCCCGGCGCACCTTAAAGCCTGTTTCTTCAGAGAACCGCTGCGCCACATACTCTTCCAGATCGCGGCCCTGACGCATGGCTTCATTGTCGATATTCTCAATGGTATCGCTGATTTTATCGTGGTACACCTGAAATGCAGAACGGTAGGGGTTCAAGCCAAGGATAGCCCCGGCATCCATGCCGGTAATGCCGCATTTACGGTAACGGAGCCAATCCTCTTTGGACAGGTTCAAAGTTGAAATCAATCTTTTCATGCACTTTGCATCCTTTCTCTCATAATTGATTCGGTAATGATGAAGTCGTATTCCACCAAGTCTTTCAGAATCGTGGAAAAGTCACTGGCCAATGAATGGCAAGAGCCAACCCACAGGTCATAAAGAAAATCCAGAATATTATTTTGCACCCTGAGATGGTTCCAGTAGCGCTCCTCCAGTCTACCCTCGGATTCCAAAACAATAATGGCGGTGCTGATGGTACTTTTCATCGTGATCTCATAAGCCATGGTAACGCTGATTTCAGAAGCACTCTTCTCAACGTTGTCAAAAAATTCCGTGAATTCCCTAAAAATGCGGTTATTTACATCATTCATGGCTTACTTCTTTATGCTGCTGCCAGCACCATCTTGTAAGCCTTGTCGATCATGGGGTTGCCCTCTGCGGTATGCAGGAACAGGTTTTCGTTGTAGTTTTTGGTCTTGCGGAGAGGGTCTGCGTGGGTGGCAAAATCAGAGACTGCGTTGATAAAGCGCCAACCGTTCTTGCCGACCCATTCCAGATCCGGTGCGTTGTAGTAGCGAGTCTTCAGTTCTTCCTGCAGGCGCAGATTATTCTTCCGCTGGCAATCGGACAGGTCCTCAGAAATCGGGAAAAACTCATTGATGAATTCCTGCACCTTGTGATCGGATAAATCGATGCGAGCCAGCTCATCGCCACGGCTGCCGAGTTCAACCATATAGTTGCTGGCCAGCTGCAGGGTTTCACGGGCATCCTGCACGCGGAGCAGAACATTTTCGGTGTGGCGTGCAGTCCAGCTGCGCTTTGCGGTATTCAGCGCAAGGTTCAGCGTGTTCTGGCAGACCACACGGATCGGAGTCATGGCCACTTTCACACCAGAACTGCCGTCATGACTGTTGAAGATCACAAGATATGGTACTACTTGATCTCCAGCAATAAGATATTTTCTCGGAAGCCTTGCCAACATCCAGACCTTTCTGCCGCCCTGCAGGGAACCGGCAGTTTCGTAAGTAACACCCTCACCCAGCAGGTCATCGGTGAACTGAAATGCTTCCTCATTCTGGACAATGCGGTAGCGATCAGATACCACGCCTAGAACAGCATCATCGGTGCTGCGGACATTTGCGCGATAGCCGGGGATCATAGTACCCGTGCCGGAATAGATATTGCGGCTCTCCACCTGCCAATCCAGACCGGCCAGTTCCAAGGCTTCACGGCTTGCAGGGGCATCCATGATGATACGGCCAAGGCCGTGCCAAGGGGTCTCACGGACAGAGAACATCGTTTCAACATTTGCGGGCATAGTAAAATCTCCTTTTCAGTGTATTTTGCTCAGTCGTTGTTTTCCATTTCTTCAGCGATGCGGACGAGGACTTCCACCAAGACGGTGCCAACTTCTTTGACGATTTCGGACCAAAAGTTCATAATGCTTTCTCCTTTCTGCGCAGCTGCGCTTTAAAATACGATGGTAATAATGATAGTGATGGTGCGGAATAACAAAATGCTCACCTCCAGACATAAAAAAGCCCCTGAGTCTTTCGACTCAGAGGCTTTGGATCATGATTATTATATCTGGGTGAAAAAATCAAATTGCAAAAGGCCAGATTGGTCTTTGACTACGGGAATGTATGACAACTTAGAGGAGTTTTTTCTTCAGAATCATCTGAATCTGTACAAGGTGTGTTTGAGTAAAAGTGATAGTGTCATTCCCAATGGGGACTTTTACAGGACCCGGAATGGAACCGTTAGTAGCCAAAATGGCTCGTTCGAATTTCTGGCTCCAAATAGTACCACTACGAAGAGCTTCAAATTTTTTACTGCATTCTAGGCAAAGAACAAGCCGCATTTCAGGCCAGTAGAACTTCGGTTTGCTTTGCAGATTGTTGACTTCCATCAAATTATCTGGTTTCCCTGTTAAGCACATTTGGCAGATGCAGTAGGGTTTCCCGGGAGGCGTATAGCGACGCAAAATTTCCCGGCGAGCATAATTTTTATCGAAAAGCTCGGTGGTTCCGTTCTCCTGCTGTATGCAGTCAACGGTTCTTGTCCGTTCCTCTTTGATGATTCTTTGAAGAGGGGCATTATTTATAGAGTTCTGCAGAGCATTTAGATTGCGAATCGGCTCATTCGGAAACTCATCGGGTTCAATGAAATATTCTTGTTTCTGAAGTGCACCGAGATGGTATCTTTCCATTAGATCATTAGAAATCAATTGATGCTCCACACAGCTTTCGAGAATGTTTGCCCCATGCTTAAAATAATCGTCTTGGAGACTTTCGATATCATCCTCTGTTAATCGAGCGGTAATCTTCAAATCATCAAAGTAGACATCACAAAGTTCCTTGGTTCTGACAAATTGAGCAAAACGGCTGCACTCACCTGAACAGCGGCATGAAGGTACTATGCTGCCTGCAAAGTAGTTTTCTGCTTCATTGCATAGATAAATTTGCCCGATACGGATTTCACCGAGTTCGTTTTTAAGTGGAATGAGGCCTTTGTTTTTATCTTGACAAAGTACTTTCTCGCCCCACTTTTTGAAGTCGTTGTTCGATCGATACTCTTTGAGCAAATAAGTGTATAATGCAGATGGAGAATCGAATTGTAAATGTTTCTCCAAATTTTCGCAAAACAGTGATTCTCGGTAGCGCTCATCCATTTGATTCACAGAAATCTGAAATACTTTGAAAATTTCTTCAATATCCCGTCTGGAAATGATTTTCTCGCTCAACACGTAATACTGCGCTGGAGAAATTTCAGCTGTTGGATCAGTGTAAATGTTTTTCTCGTCAAATCTTACGTATTGAATTTCGCCGGGAATATCTCCTAGTACAGGGGTGACCGCAGAATTCCGAACTAAAGAGAGAAAGCTTTTTGAAAGAAAAGCGCTCTGCTCATAAAGATAATGCCAGAATTTAATTGCAAAGTCATCATCCATTTGAAATGCAGCGTGGCTCAGTAGAAACGAGGCAATTTCTTCTACAGGTGCTTCCTTGCACCCGAGAGCTTTGAGCTTTGAATCATACTTGACGGTTCGACTTGTATCAATAATCTGGTGTAGAGGCCGTTTCAGAAATGCACTTTTAGAAATGAGATCATACGCTTCTAAAGGGTAAAGGACAACAATATCTTTGGCAGAAACCAGAGGATGAACAGAAGATAACGTCGGGATAATCTTTGATGAAGAGAAAAAAAGAACTGGTTCAGGAAGTTTTTGGTTGTATTCGTTTCTTTCAAATAATTTGAAACTGGTGGTTTCTGCAAATCTGTTTGAGGTCCATTCAAGGCCGAGGTACTGCAGAGTACGTATCTTTAAATCCGGCGCAATTGTTTCCAATAGCTTACGGTAACCTAAGAAGAGTTGCTGCCAGATTAACGTATTCCACTTGTTTGTCAAAATATCGTCACGAGAGGTTGTTAACTCGAATGGCGCATCAATATAGAGCGGAATATTTAGTTTGACGGTTGTGGGAAGACCACTGTAGATGCAACCTTCCGTATCTTTGGTGGGAAGATAGAAAACGATGTTCTGCTCACGGTCAATGACGCGCTGATGATTAGCACGTTCTAAAAGAAGGTTTTCATCTGTGACGCAAAATTGATAGCGGACCATGCGATAAACATATTTTATGTCATTGAGAAAAATGAGTCGCTGGTTTGGTTCATCTTCAATTCGAATATGAGTTTTTCCAATTCTGATATCTTTTAGTTTTCGAAGGCACAAGCACAGATGCAAAATATTGGACGGCATAAGAAGTTGTGCGGGCAATTCTTTTTCCAAATGAAGGATCATCGTGGTTCCGGTATCGGAGGAATCTCGGCCATGAATGATATTGGGAACGGTCGGGTGACCTTTGGTAAGCAAAAAGTGAAAATCACCACTGTGAATTTCTACCTCAGAAGCTATAGAGAACACAGATTTAAAGCCAACGCCTTTTTCGCCGATAGTACACTCACCAGCAAGCTTCTTTTTGGTTGACTCACCAATGGCGGTGATGGCTCGTACGTTAGATTTAGTAAAGCCTTGCTCATTGTATTGGGTTGTGACGGATGTACCTTTGATATCAAGAGAAAATGTTGGAATAACTTGATCAGAGTAAAGACAGTCATCTGCATTTTGAAGAAGCTCGTTCAAAAAGCGATCATTGGAGTTGGTACTTGCATTTTTTAAAAGATCGATATAGTTTTGATATTGTTCTTTTCCGAGCGCAACGCGTTGGGATTCGCGAAGACCCCGAAGTAAACTCAAAAACTCGATATCCGGAAGTTCATTGTTGACATCGTTCAATGTACGAGAAACTTGCCGGTATTTCAGCTGCAGTCCAAAGAAACTTTGCTTCTGAGCATGACTGCACAGATCTGAAAGCGCCTCGAGAACATCACCTGACAGAATCAATACATTATCGGCAATTAAAAAATCAGTTGTTTCTAGATTCAGTATAATGCAGCGAAATTGAATTCTATTAAGGTATTCCTGTAAGCTGGATGGAAAACTTTCCAGTTCAAATTCTTCACCGGAAGGATCAATATGCAAAATATTAGCAGTATCAGATGGATTAAATTGAACACGAAGTCCCGCAGGAAAGATTTGGTTTTTCTGGTTTGTACTTTTTCGCTGAAATGCTGCCATGCAGTTTGTATGCTGGAACAGAGTGCACACTTGCGGAACGGATATTACCGCATCTGAAAGGGTAGAAACAAGCGTCTGCCAAGCATTGTCTTTCATCATAAGGTGATCATCCAGATAGCAGAAGATTTCATCTGTTGAAGCATTTAAATTGAACGCTTGTGAAAAGAGCATGTCACGAACGCGAACAATTTTCTTCATACCGAAGTCTTTGCTTTCGCCCAGGGGATATTGGAAAACTTCAAGTGGAGAATTCAGAAGTCTTGCTGCCAGAAGCGGCTTAGCTACAGGCATTTCTGTCTCAAAAAAGCAAAGCTCTCCTGCAGACTTAAAATTTCCCTGAAGAGATGGAAAAATCTTTTGACGAACAAAGCTCTGACCGGAAAGATCCTGACGATTCAAAGCGTGGGCCTTCTCATTATTCTGGACAAAGAAAGGCTCATTCCTTGCAGGTACATAGTAGGCAATACTACTGCCATAACGAGTGGAGTAATGCTGATATGCGCGATTCAGAAAGTCAGACAGAGAACTACAGCAGTGGACAAACCACTTGTTTTCTCCCTGTGGATCAATATGCTCCCGCGAAGCATCCAGTTTAAATGGAACATGACAGACAAGTGGAACACTCAAACGCATCCCGGTTGGCAGATAGGAGTAAAATGCACCCTGTTTGTTGAGCTTTGGCAGATCTTCCGGATCCGGAAACAGAAGCTGCATATTCAGAAACCGCTCTTCAAACTCAGTTTCCTCGCCATAGCGGGAAACACATTGCTGCCGATTGAATTTTATGGGCATCGTATAGCGGACGCATCGGATGGAATTGTTTAAATTGTATCCTTTCCTAGAAACAATATCTGCGCTGACAACAACCTCTTTTTCAAAGTGAAGATCATGCAGATCGTGCGCCTCTTTTTTTTCGAGGGACTCTCTTTGGGAAACATAAAATTCCAGCGAATCAAATTCATCGGTGAAAAAGCGAAGCTTTGTAAGCTTATTCAGAAAGAGAATAGGATTATTCTGTAAGACAGCATTTGGCCTGCCATACATTCTGGCAATTTTCTGATAGGTGTCCCGAATAACCGCTGGATCAGCAAATAATGTCAGCTTTGTACCGTCAATTTCTTCATAGCGTTCATCATAAATCGGAATGGGCACGCAGAAGGCATCTCTATCAAGTGCAAACGAAAACTTTCCGCTTTGAATCCATACGCGGTGGGCCACGCCAAAAACGGATTTGAAACCAATTCCTTTTTCACCAATCTGTACTTTTTCAGCTTGAATATTTTTTGCTGCTTCCGCAATTCCGGTAACTGCAAAAATATTAAGCGGTGTAAAACCTGTTTCGTTGTATTTTAGAATGATTCGACCGCTATTCTCACTGAATTTGATCTGTAACGAGGCGTTGAGAGGGTCTTGATAATCACAGTCATCTACATTCTGAATCAACTCGAAAATATAACGCAGACTGTTATCATAAACACCATCCTCACCTGTCGATAGCATAGACGTGAGTTGCTTTATGAAGTTTTTTCCATGTAATCTGTCGTTTGCCGCAATAGAAGAACGGAAACTATTAAGTAACTGCAAATAATCCTCGTGGTCTTCACGAGTCTGCAATTCGCTGACCGCAGTGTTTTTCAGGCCATCCTGTAGATTTATCAGTATCTTATTGGTAAAGTCTTCATAGTCAAGATGAAGATATGCCGCTTTAAGCTCCTGAAAAGTCATTTTTACCTCCGCACTTCAACAATGCCGTTTGCAAGAAGTTTCACATGCAGATCTGTCTGCCGAACGGCATCTTCAATTTTCTGAATCTTTTTTTCGCACAATTCCTGTGCGGCTTCTAACTGTGCAATTCTCATTGTTTTAATGCTTGCATCTGTTGTTGCCGCTATTTTTTCATTGATAGCGTGCTGCTGAACATTGAGACTGCTCTGCAGGCTCTCGATCCGATAATCTGCAATGCTCTGTGTATCCTGAATCTGTTTCTTCCGTGCTTCCGTCCAATACTGCATTTGCTTCTGCTCCAGTGCTTTCCAGCGCGCTGAGAAATCACCTGAAGCGGAGGCGTCAGAAGATGCGTTCTGGAAAATATCAGTCAGCTCTCTTTCTATCGTTTCGTTCTCACAGACCTGGATGATCCTCATTTTGGGAGAAATGCCAACATATTGCCATGCATAAACAGCAAACGGGTAAGTGCCGGCAGGTAATTCATCCGACTGATACCGCAGGGAGAGATAAGCGCATTTTCTGGATGCAAAAAATTCCGCTGCCTGCCGGACAAGCGGATGCACAGCAGAAATCAGGGTAACATTCTCATTCTTTTCAGCAGAGAGCTTTGCCGCATCTGCACTGAATGTAATGGAAAGATTGGGCTTTGTACCTTTCAAATAACTGTCCCAGTGCCGTTTTAACGCAGAAGTCTGACCGGCAATCCATTTGTAGTCTTCACGGATTGTCATTCTTGCGGCCGCAGACAGACGAAGATTCTTGATTTCACCATCGCCGAAAATGCAGGCCTTTCCGACACGTGCCGTCAAGTACTGCTGGACCAGCGAATAAATATTTTCAGCAGACAACCAGGGCGACTCTGCGTCCTGAATCTCCTGAGAAATGGTATAATTCGTCAGGTCAAAACCAAACAGTTCTCGTTGTTCTTCTTCTAACTGTGTAAGATACTGCGCTTTTCGGACTTCATTATCAGCGATATCTTCCAGTTTTTGTTTGCGCTCTTCATCAGTCAGCCGGGAATCAAGAGCTATCTTTTCGATTTTGCTACCAATGTCACCCAGAATCTCCTCGCAATCACCCACGCTGCGTTCAAATACGCCGATACGCAACAGGCAGCGGGAGTAGATCTCGGCGTCAACAGTTTCTTCTGTTATAAGGTTGCAGATATTTACAACTTCGCTCTGCTGGCCGCGACGGTCGATTCGACCAATGCGCTGTTCGATCTTCATAGGGTTCCAAGGAAGATCGTAGTTGATCATCATGTTACAAAACTGGTAGTCCAAACCTTCTGCACCGACCTCAGTAAAAAGCAGAATATCAAGAGCATCCGGATCTTCGCGAGGAAGTTCAAAACGGGCACGCAACAGAACGCGCTCCTCGTCTTTAATACTGCCATTGATTTGTGCGGTACGAAGTCCCGCTCCGGTAAGCTTTCGCTCTACGTAATCTAAGGTGTATCGGAACGTACTGAATACCAGGATCTTGTTGTTTTGCTCCTGTTGTTTTTCCAGTACAAGATCCAGCATTGCGTCAAATTTCGGGTCTTCGTCCGGCAGATTTTCTGCTAGAGCAAGAACGTTCTGCGACATATTTCGCAGTGCATCCACAGAAGAATTGTCCAGATTCAACGATTCAACATCAACTTCAGGATCATCGCACAGCTGCGCCAGACGCCGATTCAGGATGTCTTTGATGTGAGGAGCAAGACCAAAAATACAACTGCTTGCCTGACGTTTTATGGTACTCATCATAAACGGCACGGAGGACACATTGTGCAGCATGGAAAGTGCGATCTGTTCAAAGCGCAGAAGCTCGTGATAAAGCATTTTCTGCGGCTCTGTAAAGGATGTTGAAAAAGTATTCGTATGACGGACACAGAAATCCTGAATATCTTTTCTGCGGGTACGGTTCAACATCGTCCCAAAAGAGTGAAGCGATTCTACGTCAGAAATCAGTTGAACACGTTCTTCGCGGGTGAATTCTTTTTTCTCCAACCGCTTCAGAATATCCTGATACAGCGGATTTTTGGAGACGACATTTTCTCCCCAACGCGTGCTTGCAAGATCGATCAACTCAGAGCTGGCGTTTTCCTGCCAATGTGGCGCTGCAGAACGGATAAGTCTTGAGCACTTGGAGATATACGCATTTGGCTCAGACATAGCCCGGAATGTTGCCTTATCAATTACAACATCCGGACGAAGGAGATTCAGCAGCGTAAACAAATCATTGTCGCTGGTCTGAAGTGGTGTTGCGGTCAGCATAACAACCGCAGAAGCATGATCGCAGAAGTATTTGACGCATTTATACGCAAATGCCTTATCTTTCTCCATACTGCCGTTTCGGATATGATGCGCTTCATCAACGATCACAAGATCGAAATGCGGTGCTGGGTCAAGATCTTTCAGACCGATATTGCTTGCAAGACGCTGTTTTGTACCGTTATAGGTGCGATCGTCCAGAATGGAATAAGGAACAATGATTTTTTTGCTTCTTAGTGGCCATTCTCCATCCCGATTACAGTCGTTTAATGTTTCGCGCAATGCATCGCCATCCAATGCGGTAAATTCTTCATCAAAACGCTTCATTTCTGTTTCCCACTTGCGCTCTGTTACAAGCGGTTTCGGGCAGATAATCAGGATGCTTTCCAACTCGTTGCGGGCTTCCAACTCTTTGATGATAAGTCCCGCTTCGATCGTTTTACCGACACCAACGCTGTCTGCAATCAAAATACGTGGTTCATCCGATTTTATCAGCTTAAGAGCAGGACGGAATTGGTATGGGACAAAGTCGATTTTGGCGGAATTAAGAGAATACAGATTGCTTGTACTGGGATTATTGATCTCGTAAGCGGTAAGGCTGTTCCGGAAATCTTCGATTTTTTCCCACTGGACCTCGGAAGAATCCTCAATGAGCTGAATCTGTCCATCATAAAATGTATTGATCCCGCCGTCTATAAATACTTCGTATTTATGTGTAGGACCAAATGTTTCAACAGAAAACACCATTCCGATTTTACTCGGATCGCTGGTAAGGCGAACTTTGCTCTTTTCACGAATCGTTCCTTTGCTGTCAGTCGGCAGAGAGGAAGCATCCTCTATGGAGAGCTCTGAGGCATCAAGATCATCAAGTGAATTCAAAAGCGCCTCAACAGCTTCAAGCTGCTGGCGAGAAGCCTGAATGAAATAGAAAAAAGCCTCAACGACCTGAAGATCTTCCTGAATGTTTGTTGATGAGGGCAATGTACCGGAAATGTGTGCCCATGTATTCCGGACGCGCATCATACGACGAACTGTTTCACGGTCTTTTGTTGGAAGATATGCAAAATTTCTCATGGCATACCAGTTTTTGTCGATGACGCGAAGCAGCGCAGCCAGATCGAGCTGCTTTAATTCTGTATATCCTTTTTCCTGAGCCAGCTGATTCTGGTTGAAGCTCAGGCTGTCGAGAACACAGTTGGTCCACCAGTTATCAGAGATACGGGGGAGCATTTTATTAAGCCACCCACAGCATAGATCTGTGGCAGTATAAAGAAGCTCATTGATCTTACCTATGATTTTTATCTCGTTCATTATAAACAGTCCTCATTTTTGGTAGTGATTCAAACGTAAAAGATGGACGGATTTTGTTAAAATTATATCACTTGTGGCGCTGGCATTCAACAAAAAACTGTTTATCATAACCAATTCCTTGAGAAGCAAGCCCAGCTTTGAAAAAAGCTATATTCTATTATCGACTTTTTGCATACCATAAACAGTACTTTTCGAAAAACGCAAAAAATTCCGGTGCAGCCTGCACCGGAACTTTTTTATCAAATCCGTCTCCATGATAGCAACGATGTTAGCTGCAAAGCTTTTCTAAAAGGATCCGGTCCGCCGGAAGCCACGGAACAGAATCAAGCTCCTTTTTAGTCAGCCAGCGTGCAGCCTCGGCTTCTTTCAGCACCAGTTTGCCGGAGACTACCTCACACCAGAAACAGTCCATGGAAAGATGGAAGGCGGGATAATCGTATTCAATGGTACCGATCAAATTGCCTACCGCAATCTCGGTATCCAGCTCTTCCCAGATCTCTCGTTTCAGTGCCTGCTGCGGGGTTTCACCGGATTCTATTTTTCCGCCCGGGAATTCCCATCCGCCCTTATACTCGCCGTAGCCGCGGGCGGTGGCATAAATTTTATGTTTCGTCTGAATATCGTCGCAGATCACAGCTGCAACAACGCGAATCATTTTCATGAAAATCTCCTGAATTATTTTTCATAATAGAGTGGACAACCCAGTTTTCTCAATTTGGATTCGATTGCTCCTGTAGAACGTTTTAGAATCAAAGAAATTCGTTTGACGCTGTTCCCCTGCTGGTAGAGCCGCAATAATTCACGTTCTTCTTTTTGTGACCATGCTGTTCCAGCGCGAGAATAACGCTCTGCCTTTTTGTTTCGAGGAAGAGACTTCAGATATTCAGCGGTAGATTCAATGGAGCAATGTTCCAATACGATTTTTAATGCTTCTTGAATTTCTTCCTGAGCACAACTATCATTTTCAGACAGAATCCAACCGGTTAAAGGATTAATACCTTTTGCAAGAGTTTCAATTATGGTGCGAGCCAGCATATCGTCCATAGTATGTTACCCCACGATCAATTTGTTGGTCTTTTTGAGGAACTTTGCAGGAATCGGGCGGTCCAGCTTCCATGTGATATTCATGGGACGGGAGCCCTCATGCTTCACATAGTTCACCGTGCCCAGATAGGTATACGCTCCTGCACCACCAAAACGGGCATCTGCCTTGAACTCACGCACGAACAGCAACACCCGGCTTCCTTTTTCCCGGTGATGGATGTACCGCTGCCCGGTGGCAGAGTTTTCGGCGGTGGTGCTCTGGCTCTGCCAGTGGAACAGGCTCTCGTTGATGGAATAATCCTTGTACATGGTGGTGGGCGAGTAATCCTTGTCTGCTTTGTTCAGGGTCACAAAGAATACGTCCAGCTGCTTTTCCGGCAGCCACTTCACGCCCTCGCGGACAGTGGCAGGCTTCAAAAAGTCCAGCGCTACTAGCAGCTGGTCGCGGGTATAGGTGCAGTGCAGGTCCAGCGGACAATCAAAGCCCACACCCACCGGCTCGTCGATAAAATCAATGCGGTCATATTGATACTGCAAAAGTGCCTGCAGTTCCTCCAGCAAAACGGGACTGTCCGAGAGAGCATACAGGTTATCGAGAACTTCTTCATCCTCCCAGCTTTCTGCGGTCTTACCCCAAAGGGTCACATAGAACATCTGCAGCATCCGCTGCTCTACCGGTGGCAGGGCTGCAAAGTCGGTGTTATCCAATTTCGGCAGAAGCCCCAGCAAAAAACGAATCCACCTGCGGGAATCGATGACCGCAAAACGTGCAAAGGCTTTGGTCATAGTTTCTTCCAAAGGTTCTGCAAAATCGGATGCCGCCCCTGCACGGACGCACAGCCTGCTGAAGCAGATCTTTTTGCTGTAAATCGCACGCGGGTCAAGATGGTAGTAGTCGAGGAAGTTCCCGAGTGTCAAAGGCAGGCCGGTATCCTCGGTAAAGGCAGCCGCCCGCGCCACAAGCCCGGAGGCGCGGTCATAGGAGGCGCTGATATTATCCAGCACATATTTTGCGGCATATTTCTCCAACTGAATATAGCAGCCTTTAGGTGCAGAGACAAAGCCCTCTTTGAGCTCCCGGCTGACGCTGCGGGTGGTGTTGGAGAGCAGTGCTGCGAATTTCTCCTCAAAATTGTACTTTTTGTTGGCCTGTCCGATGAAATCTAGAACGGTCAGGCAATCCTTGTTTTCTGCCAGACGTAAGCCGCGCCCCAGCTGCTGCAAAAACACGGTCAGCGACTCGGTAGGGCGCAGGAACAGCACCGTGTTCACCTCGGGGATATCCACGCCCTCGTTGTAAATGTCCACTACAAAGAGGAATCGGAGTTTCCCGGAAACCAGCCGCTGCTTGGCGGCGTTGCGCTCCTCGTCAGGAGAATCGCCGGTCAGTGCCATAGACGGGATGCCGTGGGTATTAAAGTAGCGCGCCATAAATTGGGCATGAGCGATGGAAACGCAGAAGCCCAGACCCTTCACGTCGTCGATATCAGTGACATATTTCAGGATGGAGTTCACCACAAGGTCAGCGCGGCGCTCCGCCACCATGCCGCTGAGGGTGTACAGGTTGGACAATTCGTTTTTATCGTAGCCGCCGGTGCGCCATTTCAGGCTGCTCAGATCTGCGGTGTCGGTGACGCCGAAATATTGGAAGGGACAAAGTAGTTTCCGGTCAATCGCTTCCGGCAGACGGATCTCGGCGGCAATGCGTCCGCCGAAATAGTCCAGAACGCTTTTGCCGTCCATACGTTCCGGGGTAGCAGTCAGCCCCAGAAGGATCTTCGGCTGATAATATTCCAGCAGCTTCTGATAAGTGGGTGCAGCTGCGTGGTGGAACTCGTCCACAACGATGTAATCGTAGAAATCCGCTGCCGTTTTGGCGGCAAGCTCCTGAGAATTGAAGGTCTGGATGGAAACAAACAGATGGTCGATGCTGTCGGATTTGTGGTTGCCAACATACAGCTCGCCGAAATTGGCATCCTTCAGTACCGCCCGGAAGGTGTACAGGCTCTGCTTCAGGATTTCCTCCCGGTGTGCCACAAACAGCAGACGGCAGGGCTGCCCCGGATGCTGCCTGCAGAAGCGCTTGTAATCCAGAGCGGAGATCACAGTTTTGCCGGTGCCGGTAGCTGCGACCACCAAGTTGCGGTTATATCCCCGAACGGTGCGTTCGGCATCCAGTCGGTCCAGAATTTCCTGCTGGTAGGAATAGGGCAGAATATCCAGGGTGTAGATCCCGCTGTGGTCGGTCTCGCTGTATTTTTCGGCTTTCAGGGCGCGGGTCAGCCGTTCCTGCTGTCCTTCATCGTAATATTCAAACTCGCTGGAGTTCCAGTAGCTTTCAAAGGTGGCTGCGATCTTTTCGATGGTCTCCGGCAAGTCCTTTCGGGTCACCTTGACGTTCCATTCCAGACCGCTGGAAATTGCCGCATTGGACAGGTTGGAGGAGCCTACATACGCCGTAGTAAAACCGGTGTCCCGGTAAAATACATAGGTCTTTGCGTGCAGGCGGGTACGCTTGGTGTCGTAGCTCACCTTGATCTTCGTATTGGGCAGTGCGCGCAGCTCCTCGATGGCTTTCACGTCCGTAGCGCCCATATAAGAGGTGGTGATGATGCGCAGCTCACCGCCGCTTTGCGCAAACTGCCGCAGCTCGTCCATGATGAGGCGCAAGCCGCTCCACTTGATAAAGGAGACCAGCATATCAATGCGGTCGGCGGAAACGATCTCCTTTTTCAGCTCCGTGTACATCTGCGGCTCATGGATGGCACCGGTAAACAGGGAGCTTTGTGCAATGGAGGTCTCCGGGCGGTCAAGGTCTTTTGCGCTTTTTCCCGTAGCAAGGCTTGGGTCGTTCTGCTGCAAAAGCGCAAGAAGCTGCTCTGCCCGCTGGTCAACACCGAGCGCGGCAAAGTCAGCTTCCTGTGTGGTGTTCTGGATGGTGGTCACGATCTGGTTTGCCAGCTGGATCTGCGCCTCGATGCCGCCGCCGTTATCCTGTACATTCTCAAGACCCTTCTGCACCACATCGGTCAAATACTGCGCCAGCACTTTGGCAGCCTCCGCCGTGTCGATGGGCGCAGTGGACTTGCGGGCTTCCGGGATCTCTGCAAGCTCGCGGTTCAGCGCGTTGTTGATGACCTGTTCGTACAGTCCGGGGTAGAGCATAGGTGCACTTCCTTGCCGTTTTCTTTTATTATAGCGCCCGTTAGAAGAATATTCAATGATCGATGATAAACCGCATCTGATTGAAAAAGAAGTTCTTGATCTTAGAAAATATACTGTATCTGCATTGCTTTTATTAAAAATAATAGAGATCGTGATAACCATTTATATGATGCTAACAGAATTAAGCCTGTGGCGCAATACTGATTTTGACAAAAAACAATAAAATCCGCTGTCCAAGAGCGTTTCAACTAAAACACTGTTGGACAGCGGATTGCATTTTGTAGTAGGTGCTTTCGTCAGCCTTGATCGCTATTCAGGGCATCATCGGCTCCAGTATGGACGTGGAGGAGTATTGATAGAACTTCAATCCTTCCTCAACGCCTTATATAGCTCGGCGGCCATCGACTCCTGTACCTTGTTATAAAAGTCAGGATCGTTGAACAACTTAGCGAAGGAATCGTTGTTATCAAGGAAACACTGGGTCACGATATCCTTGAACTTATCCGGGAACAGCGACTGCACAAACATTTCAGTGCTGTTATCCTTGGCATATTTCTTGAACTTCTTAACATCCGAATCCTTCATGAACATCTGGTAGATGCCCTCGATGATCACTCGGTCGGAATCAGTGAAGTTGCCATTGAAGCGCTCGTTCACCTTGTCGATAATGCTTTGCAGGGTATCTGTTTTCTTGTTCGGTACCTTCGGTGCAAGCCCCTTGGTGGGCGTGAGGATAGTCGGTTTCTCGTCCAGAACAATAGCACCCCTAAAAGTTTCGTTCAGGGAAGCGTATTCCAGCTTGATCTTATCCTCAATGTCCACAAATTCGTTTTCATTGGGATTGGGCAGCAGCCGTGCAAGGTGAAGCGTGTACTGGTACTCGTTGAACAGGTCTTTGTCATGGAGGCGCACAAGCTGTGTAATGTAGGAATATGCGCCATTGAACTTGCGAATATAATCGCGGGCGGTGTAACGGTCTTCCTCTCCCAGATCCTGATACCGTGCAATCACCGGGCGGAACAGACTTGCCAGCTTGCCAAGCGCAACGGCATCCTGCTTTTTATCACCCTGCGCTGCCATGAACTTATTGAAGGCATCCACATCGTCATAGTTGTATAGCATATAATCCCGGATCTTGTTACGGAGATCATATACTTTGTTCAGGTCTGTGCTGCCCTCCAGAATGGTTGTTTCGTAATAGGGCAGGAATGCGTCTCGAATGTCCTCCTCGGTGTTTTCAAAATCGAGAACAAAGGTGCTGCTTTTGCCCGGATGGGTACGATTCAGGCGGGAAAGCGTTTGCACGGCGGTCACATCCCGCAGCTTCTTGTCCACATACATGGTATGCAGCAGCGGTTCGTCAAAGCCGGTCTGATACTTGTTGGCAACCACCAGAATATTATACTGGTTGCTGTGGAACGCCTGACGGAACTTTTTGTCTGTAGTGATGTACCGCCCCTTTTCGTCAAGGTTCATAGTTGCCTCAGTAAACGGCTTGTCGCTGGGGTAATCTTCCAGCGTAACCTCACCAGAGAAGGCAATCATGGCATCACAACCGGTGCATTCGTCCGGGTGGGCCTCAATGTAACGCTTGATAGCGAGATAGTAGCGTACGGCGTTGGCACGGCTGTCTGCAACGATCATGGCTTTGCCCTTGCGATCAATCTGATAACGGCAGTTATCCAGGAAGTTTGCCATAATCATTTCGGTTTTCTGTGCAATGGTGTAGCCATGCTTCTTATAATACTTGAACAGTGCACGGGCGGTCTGACCCTCGATCAGCTCTGGGTTGTCTTCGGATACCCGAATCAGCTTGAACGCTTCCTTGATGGTGGTATAGTTGGCAAGAACATCCAGAATATAATGCTCCTCGATGGCCTGCCGCATGGAATAAACATGGAACGGTGCTTTGATGGGTTCGCCGTCCGCATTGGTACCGATTTCCGTTCCGAAGTTCTCAATGGTCTTGCCCTTCGGGGTGGCGGTAAAGGCAAAGAAGGATTGGTTTTCGTGCCGTCCCTGACCGATGATTTCGTTGATATAATCATCCGTCAGATCCACTTCATCTTCCGAGACACCTGCTTCCGCAGCGTATTCCTTAGTGGCAATGCCGACATCGATTAGACTGCGGCGGAGAGATTTTGCACTTTCACCGTTCTGTCCCTGATGGGCTTCGTCAATGATGATCGCAAACTTCCGTCCACGGAACGTTTCCATATCCTTCTTGGCAAAAAGGAACTTCTGGATGGTGCAGATGATAATGCGCTTTTTGTCGTTGATGGCCTGTGCCAGTGTGTGGGAGTTCTTTTTGTCGTCAATGGCTTCTACCAGCCCGTGTTGATGCTCAAAGCTGTTGATGGTGTCCTGCAACTGGCTGTCCAGCACCACACGGTTTGTGACAACGATGATCGAATCGAAGATGCTGTTGTCCTGATCGTCATGGACTGCGGCCAGCCGATAGGCGATCCACGCAATCGAGTTGGATTTGCCGGAGCCTGCCGAATGCTGGATCAGATAGTTTTTGCCGGGACCGTTCTGCTTTACATCTGCCAGCACCTTCCGCACAACATCGTACTGATGGTAGCGGGGGAAGATCATTTTTTCTTTGGTGACGATTTTGGGCACGCCATTCTTCACCACTTCTTCCTTCTCCTTGACGTAGGAGATAAAGCGGTGGATCAGGTCCAGCAGGCTATCACGTTGCAGCACTTCTTCCCACAGATAGCTGGTGCCGTAGCCATCAGGATTGACCGGGTTGCCTGCACCGCCGCTGACACCTGCACCGTTTGAACCCTGATTGAAGGGCATGAACCGGGTATTGCCATCTTCTAACCGGGTGGTCATCCACACCTCATAGAGGTCAACGGCGAAATAAACCAGAAAGCGGTGATTCAGGCGGAATGCAAACTCCTTGGAGCTGCGGTCGCTCTTGTACTGATTCATGGCGCAGGAGCAGTCCTGCCCCGTAAGCTGGTTTTTCAGCTCCAGTGCCACCACAGGGATGCCGTTTACCGAGAGCACCATATCAATGGTGTTTGTATTGGCGGTAGAATAACGGAATTGCCGGGTACAGCCAAGGATATTTGCTTCATACCGTTCCACAGCTTCGGGGTTCAACCCGGATTCCGGCTTGAAATAGCACACCCGCAGCTTGCAGCCCATATCCTCGATGCCATTGCGGAGAACAAACAGAAGCCCTTGATTAGCGATGGTGGTTTCCAGACGGTGATACAGCTTTTCTTCTGCCTTTTCACCGTAATAGCGGGTATATTTTGCCCATTCTTTGGGCTGGGTCTTTGCAATAAACTCGCACAGCACATCCATATAGATGCACCTTGCCACATCGTGCTGACGGTTATGTACCCAGTTGCCGTCGGCATCCTGCCCGTTGAACTGGACATAACCGCCCAGCGGAGAGATCAGAAAGGATTCAACGTCCCGTTCAAATCGCTTTTCGCTTTTATCCATGATGGCCCCCTTATTTCTTCAGAAGCTGGCCTGCAATTTTAAGCGTTCCCTCGCCAAGAGCCTTCAGGTTCTGGCGATTCTTGAAAAGAACCGCCACAGCAGTTATTGCTCCGAGCGCACCTTTCAGTGCTTTGGCACCTTGCTCCATTCCTTTGTAGTCCTCACTGTTCAGCTCCTGCTTCTTGAATCGCATTTTCTTTTCCATTTTCAAGAACCTCCAACAATTTTTCTCCGCTTACCTCAAGAGAAACATAATCGTACTTTTGAGCATCCTCCAAACAGACCTCTTTCTCTGCTTCAATAAAGCCAACAGGATCGGAGTAGAACATATTTTTTAATTCAATATGTTCATAGCATATCGTCTTTACCTTGCTGAAGTCAATAGCTTTCAGCGCAGATTCGCTGATCTGGTACGTTTGTTCCGCTGTTTTCAGGTTTCCGCACATGACGTAAGATGCAGCAAGCAAATTGGTTGCTTGCAAATACAGGCCATAGTAATCCTGTATTTTCTGCACTTCTTCGCTCTTTTCTGCAAGGTATCCGCTGTGCAAACACTCCCGTAAAAAACGAACGGGGGCTATCTCCGACAACGGTTCGAATTGGGTCGCACGGCGTTCAAGCGTTTTTTCAATCTGAGATTGCGCCACAAGCAGGTTTTGCCTGCTGGAGTCGATCTGACGGTTACGTTCATCACCCTCCGGCATAGTCATAGCCAAAAGCAACCCTTTTCTGCCAGCTTCTAGTAGTCCTATCCGGTCATCCATCTGACCGTCTTTGATCTGCTCAACCAGACGATATGTTCTTGCTACCATATCGCTCAACTGCGTTATTTGCTGCTGTACCAGCATTTGGTACTGGATGTTGGCCAGTTCCTGTATTGGATTGCCCTGCACGACAGCCTGTTCTGCAATGGGAAGTGGCGTTACGACCTGATGTTTTCCGTCTTCGGTGATTCTCATCAGGCTGGGCCACTTCTTCCCGGTTTTCATGTTCTCCATGATGAACATTTTGCCGGACTCATACGCAGACTGAAATTCTGTCGGAATCTGCACCACATATTGTGTCCCGACATGGATTTTGTTCAGGATATCGCCCATGCTTACATACTGAACGACCTGTTCCAGCAGTGCGCCGAAATCAACTCCTTTGCTGTCCTGCGTGATATGCAGGCATTTGCCCTTGGCAGGAGCAATTTCATCTGTCTGCCTGATCTCTGCGGGCAGCCTGTTTTCTTTATCCGAGCTTTGTTCCTGCATGGGGCACCTCCATCAGATGTTGGCTGGGCTGCGAATCGCTTTTCTTTCGTCTATCATAACACTGCATGGACAGATAAATCAACATAATGCGCCAATAATTGTAGGAATCAGACCGATAGCTGCGCCAATCGCAGCACTGACAATGGCAATCGTCCATTCCCGGCGGCTCATCCGGTTGGATTCTTTTATCATCTCGTTCAACCAGTCCTCGAAGCCATCCCATTCAGCCGCCTTAATGTACCGCTTTTCGCATAGTGTGCTGGCATCCAGAATGTAGTTGCGGCTCTTAAGCAGGCTCAACGCGTCCTGACAACGAAGGGCATCTTCATCCGAAAGATCAAAGGCTTCCTCGTCCCCCATGAGATTCTTTAGCTTCTCATACTGCTTTTTGATATCCGCAAGGCTTGTTTCCATTCAGGAGACCTCCTTCTTTCCGGTGACGTACTCATAAATGAGGGAACGCTTGTACTGCTCCAACTTCTCGCTTTTGGTTTGCTTGACGGCTATGAACCGGTCAATTTTGTTTGTCTTTTCAGACAAAACTTCCAGCATTTTAAGCTGTTCATCTTCAGGGGGAACACAGACCGGAAAATCTTGAATCATAGGCAATCTTACAGACGGAACAGTGGTTTTAGCGCTTCCGTAATCCATGACAGTTGCGAAAAGATTTTCCAGATAAAATTTCAAAAGGACGGGGTTCATATATTTGAAATCATAGAAGCGGTAAACGCGCTGGTGAACTGCATATTTTCCATTGACCAAGTGGAACACGCGCCCAGCTCCTGCGCCATCTCCGGCCATAAGGATGCCTTTTCCTTCAAAAGTATAATGGTTGCAGCGTTCAACGATTGGAGAACGCACATAAAAAGGATACATACCATCCGGGTCTGCATTCTGGGTGTCCTGATTTCCGGTAGTTATTTTAGCGATAAAGCGAAACCGAATCATGTTCCAGTGTTTCGGGATTTTCCCAATCCACTCCACACCGCTATCCCTCATGGGCACATTGGGGTCAAGACCCTTTGTGACAACCTCGATAATCAGGCTTTGCTTGTAGGCTTTCAGTTTTTCAATCTGCGCCTGCACGTTGGAAATCAGGTCGTCTATTTGTTGACATTTTTCGCCCAATGTACTAGCGATTTTCTTTTGATCATCCTTGGGAATAATACATAATGGAACCTGTACAAAGTTATTGTAGCGCAGAGCCTGTCCATCACGAATCAAATTCGAGGTACACTGCAGGGCAGTGATATAAGTAGGCGACTTAAACAACCACTTATAGAACTCAGGAACAATGTATTCCAGATTATAGCAATTTTCAATAATACAGCAGAGAGTACTTTAACTTTTGAGAAAAAGT
>ERZ1034713.547-NODE-547-length-21609-cov-35.262967_pt1 | contig 21609 bp, 12 predicted proteins | sample MGYA00520692_ERZ1034713 | MGnify/ENA primary metagenome ERZ1034713 (study PRJEB33766, sample SAMN09781717) | gut metagenome | biome: gut microbiome | host: Homo sapiens | place: Madagascar | study: EMG produced TPA metagenomics assembly of the PRJNA485056 data... | reverse complement strand
CTACAACATCAGCCAGAAGGCAAAGATCATTGTAGAGACCTTCCGGGAGACCACCTGCCACAAGATCGGCGGGCGGGGCAAGATGATGGTGGTCACATCCTCCCGGCTGGCGGCGGTGCGGTACTTCCACGAGGTCAAGCGCTACATTACCGAGCAGGGCTATGATGATGTGCAGATCCTGGCGGCGTTTTCCGGTGCCGTACCGGACGGCGGCGTGGAGTACACGGAGCAGTCCCTGAATATTCGCGCCGACGGCAGCCACATTGCGGAGAGCCAGACCAAAAAGGAGTTTCACAACAACTTCAATGTGCTGATCGTGGCAGAAAAATACCAGACCGGCTTTGACGAGCCGCTGCTCCACACCATGATCGTGGACAAAAAGCTGAAGGGCGTCAAGGCGGTGCAGACCCTCTCCCGCCTGAACCGTACCTGTCCCGGCAAAACCGACACCTTTGTGCTGGATTTTGTGAACAAGGCAGAGGACATCCGGGAGGCCTTCCAGCCGTTTTATCAGGAAACCTTTCTGGAGCAGGAGGTCAACACCGACCTCATTTACAAGACCCAGAAGGAGCTGCGGAGCTTTGCCGTCTATTCCGATGCAGACGTGGAAGCCTTTGCCAAGGAGTATTTCCGCAGCACCAAGCAGGATAAAAACGCCGTGGGCCGCATGAGCAGCGTCCTGAAGCCCGTGGCAGACCGCTACAATCAGAAAACGCAGGCCGAGCGGTACCAGTTCCGCCGTCTGCTGCGCAGCCTTGTCAAGTGGTACGGCTACGTTTCACAGGTGGCACGGATGTTCGATGAAGAGCTGCACAAGGAGAACGTATTCTGCGCTTACCTGCTCAAGCTGCTGCCGCCGGACGAGGTCTCTCCGCTGGACTTGGAGGGCAAATTGCAGCTGGAGTATTACAAGCTGCAAAAGACCTTTGCCGGTGCCATCGAGCTGGAACACGCCAAGGGCGTCTACGAGCCGGTCACCCAGAAAGGCGCTCTCGGACATGACCCCAAGGAGCCGCTGGACGAGATCATTCTGAAGATCAACGAGAAGTTCAAGGGCGAGTTCACCAACGCCGACCGGGTGCTGCTTACTGCCCTGCATGACCGTCTGCTGGCCGACCCGAAACTGGCAAAGCTGGCGCGCAGTTCTGACCCGCAGATCTTCACTGAGAGCATCTTCCCCAAGGCTTTTGACACTGCCGCACAGGACAGCTATCTTGAAGCGCAGGACACCTTCTCTTCTCTGTTTGAGGACACCAGCAAGTATAAAGCCATTATGTCTGCACTGGCAGAGTGGCTGTACGGAGAGTTTCGGAAGAAATAAACAAAACAGAATCCTGTTTTGTTCGCGCCCATACCACAACAATATTTTTGTGTTTGTAAGATTTCCTTTTTCCTGTATAATGACGCCATAAGGTGAAGTCTCGCATGAAAACCTACGCCGACTTCAACGGCGAATATGAGGACGCCTGAAAATCAGGCTAATCCACTGAGGGCCATACTTCTTTCTGCCGGATGATAGAGGACATCAGATCCGGCAAGGATGGTGTTGCCCATGTAAGGGAGAATCACCACAGCGGTAACGTGTGATGCGGCGGAGCTTTGCATCCTTATAGAAACTATAAGGTCTGCAATCAGCTGCCGTGGCGGCAGAGCATCGCATCGCTGAACCTGATCCTGTCCTCCAATGTCTGGCAGCAGGACCACAACGGCTATACCCATCAGGACCCCGGCTTCCTCGACCACATTGCCAACAAGAAGGCCGATGTCGTCCGCCTGTATCTGCCGCCGGATACCAACTGCCTGCTGAGCTGCTTTGATCATTGCATCCGCAGCCGCGATTACGTCAACGTGCTGGTCACCTCCAAGCATCCCCGCCCCCAGTGGCTGACCATGGAGCAGGCCGTCAAGCACTGCACCCAGGGCGTTGGCATCTGGGATTGGGCATCCACCGATGCCGGGGAAGAACCGGATATCGTTATGGCCTGCTGCGGCGATACACCCACGCTGGAAACGCTGGCCGCTGTCACCATTCTGCGCGACGCACTGCCGGAGCTGAAGATCCGCGTAGTCAACGTCGTTGACCTGATGAAGCTGGAACCGAACACCAAGCATCCTCACGGCCTGTCCGATGCCGATTACAACGCGCTGTTCACCAAGGACAAGCCCATCATCTTCGCCTTCCACGGCTATCCCACGCTGGTGCATGAGTTGACCTATGAGCGTGCAAACCGCAATCTGAGCGTCCACGGCTATCAGGAAGAGGGCACCATCACTACCCCATTCGATATGCGCGTTCAGAACGAGATCGATTGCTTCCATCTGGTCAAGGATGCTGTGCTGCATCTGCCCCAGCTGGGCAACCGCGGCGCTTACCTCGTCCAGCAGATGAACGACAAGCTGGTCGAGCACAAGAACTACATCCACGAGGTCGGTCAGGATATGCCGGAGATCCTCGACTGGAAGTGGCACATCTAAGTTTTTCTCATTTCTCCTTTATTCTGCGAAAAAGGCAGCGGACACTACCGCTGCCTTTTTCAATTTTTTTGAGTCGTATGGATTCGAGATTTTATGGCAAGCCTGCATCTATCGAATGCAGCACAAGGGTTTAGATATTCCCCAAAAAACGCCGCCAGCGTATCATGTGAAGCCCTTCACATAGTACACTGGCGGCTTATCATTTTCCTTATTTGTACAGCTTTCGGCGTGAGCCACTTTTCTGATAAAGACATTCGTTGCGTTTCACATAAAGAATCCTCTGTCCAACGAAAAAGGTGAAACAGATTTTTACGCCCTCATTATTCTCTATAATTAGCACTGCATCGAAGCTCTTGACGTTTCCCATCCAGAGAATACCGGATAGTGATCCCATCATTTTCTGTCTCTACTTCCGCCCGTTCTGCATGTTCAAACAGATCGCGCAGACGGCGGTACTCTGCCCGCTGCGCCTGTGTGTAGCGGGACGGCATATCCGAGGTAAGGAACACATTGCCCAACAGGGCATTGACCGTGGCAAGGGTGCGTTTTTGCTCTGCCGTCAGCTTGCAGTTTTCCTCCCGGAGGAAGAACACATCCGGGTCGCTGCCATAGGCACGGCCATTGAGCTGCCGCCGGAATAGCGTGTTGTTGATGGCCTGCTTTGTGGACACCCGCTCCCGGTGGAACAGGCGCATATACCACACATCGTCCCAGTCCAGCCCTACGTCACAGCTGACACGGCAGTAATCCACCAGCCCGAAAGCCGGCATCACCGGTACGCCGCAGCCGAGAATCTGCTTTTGCCCGCACCATGTGCGCAAAAGCTCCATAGCACGGTACATCCGGGCTGCCCGGCTCTCGCGGGCGTTGCCAAAGGGGGCAGCACCGTACAGAAAATCCAGCTTGACAAGGTCGAAGCCCCAGTCGTTCAGCACCCGGTCGAACACCCGGCGCAGATAGTCCAGCACGGCCGGGTTGTCGAGATCCAGCGCATAAAAGCTGCTCCAGTTGCTACCGCAGCACCACGGTTTTCCGTCCACTTTCAGCAGCCAGTCCGGGTGCTGAAGGAAAAGGGCAGAGTCCTTTTCGCACACAAAGGGCGCAAGCCACAGCCCGGCCTGAAATCCGGCGGCATGAATTTCTTCTACCATGCCTTTCAGCCCATGGGGAAATTTCTGTGCATCCGTTTCCAGCCAGTCACCCACCTTCGGCTCCCAGCCATCGTCGATCTGGAACAGATCCCCCGGGCAAAGCAGGCTTCGGCATCCGGTCAAGTCCTCCCGGATGGTATCCTCGGTGATGTCCTGATAGCGGTTGTACCAGCTGGAATAGCCCGCCAGTTTCTTCTCTGTCCGGGGCTTGATGCCCATAGTCTGAAACCAGCTGTCGAATACCGCCGTCTCGCTGCCCTCGGCAAAAAACAGGTCGAACAGGGCAAAACTTCCACCGGGATGCTCCACGCCCGCGCAGTCCCGCTCCAATGTCAGCAGGGCGTTGCGACTGTCGTAGCGGAGGATGGTATAACCCGGTGTTTCATCCAGAGAGGCCACCAGCCGGAACTGCGCCCCCTTGCGGAAATAGCAGTAGGAAAAGCCGTGGCTCTGGCCGTTATGATGCCCGTAAGGCACAAAATGATAATCGCCGTAGCGGTCAAAGGCGTATTTCTTCAGTAGAAATCCCGGAATGTGATCGGTGCCGCGCAGCTTGCCGTTTCGGTCCAGCTCCGGGCTGTAGGTCCATGTCTGGTAGCCGTTCATGAACAGGTGCTCCTCTGCGGCCATCTTCCACGACAGTTCGGCATGCACTGTCTTCAGCGTCCCGGCGGGCAGGTCAGCGGAAAGATGCATCGCACCACAGCCCGGATGCACCGGAGCATCGCCCTGCCGCACGCCGCCGGTGGTCTCTGCGTACCAGTGCAGCGTTTCAGTCATGGTGCGTTTCCTCCCCGTGGAGCTGTGCGCTGATCTCGGCAGCGCGGGCGTCGGTCAGAACGAATTTGCGGCGGAACAGCACCAGCACACCCGCCAGCACCAGCATGGGCAGCACGGTCATCATCAGGCGCAAGCCCAGTAGGGTGCCGGCGCTCTGCACTGCTACGGGGCCGGTCTCCTCCGTGTTGCCCACAAGGCCGATGAGGTCCAGCCCGATGCCGGTCAGGAATACCGCCACGCCGGAAGCCGCCTTGACCACGAAAGTCTGCATGGAGAAGATGACGCTCTCCTCCCGGCGGCCGGTCTTGAGCTGCCCGTAATCTACGCTGTTGGAAAGGAACAGGGTGGTCAGCACGCTCAGCATCCCGTTGCAGGCAAACACGACAACGCCCGGGATGCACAGCAGGGCAAGGCTGTGGGAAAGGCCGGTCAGGCAGAACACCAGCAGTGTGCCGTAGCCGCACAGCGCCAGCACAAGGCTCAGGTGGAATACCTGCGTACTGCTGAACTTTTTGCGCAGCAAGGGGTAAAGTACCATCATGCCAAGGATCTGCGCCGCACCGCCCACGGTGGAAAACAGGGTGTAGGTGGCTTTCCAGCCTGCACCGCCAAGGTCGTATTTGAAGAAATAGATGATGAAGTTGGAGGTAAGGTACAGCGCCGAGTTGATCAGCACGATGCTGCCCACCACGACCATAGCCTGATCGTTGCGAAACAGGGCGGAGAACATCTCCTTCACGGTGGAGGTTTTCATCTCGCTTGGGGTGGTCTCCCGCATGGCGGCGCAGCAGATCAATTCCGTCACCACAAAGAGCGCTGACACGATCAGCGCTACCCAGCGGAAGCCGGCGCGCTCACTGTCGCCGCCGAGGATGCCCACCAGCAGCATGGTGAACATAGCAATCAGGGCAGAGCCAACGCCTGCACAGGTACGCCCTACCATGGAAAGGTTCTCCCGGTCCTTAGGCGTTCTTGTCACGGCGGGGATCATGGACCAGTACGGAATATCCATCATGGTGTAGGTGACGCCCCACAGGATGTACACCACGCTGAAATAGACCATCAGCGCTGCTTCGTCCAGCACCGGGGCGGCAAACAGGGCGTAGAGCACCAGCGCATTGAGCAGCGTGCCGGAAAAGATCCACGGACGGAAACGTCCCCAGCGGGTGCGGGTCTTTGCCACCAGAACCCCCATAAAGGGGTCGTTGAAGGCATCAAAGAACCGGGCTGCCATGAGCACGACGCCCACAAAGCTTGCCGAGAGCCCCAGCACATCCTGATAATAATACATGACGTAAGAAGCCGACAGGGCATATACCATATCCTTGCCCACGGCACCAATACCGAACGCGGCTTTCTGTTTCAGGGTCAGTTCCATACAGCATCCTCCTTTTCAATGGTAAACCGCAGTACAACGGGCTGGGTCTGCGGTGTAGTGATGGTCAGCACGGCTTCTCCGGCAGTGCCCACGGTGCGCAGATAGGTGCCGGTCATGCCGCCTTCTGCCACGGCGGTCTGCGGACCGACAAGGACGGCACTGCCCTCCACCGTAAACTGCACCGGGAACTGTGCGTAGGGGGCGGGGGTGCCGTTCTCGTCCAGAATCCGCACCCGGACGGCGGCCATATCGTAGGTGTCCTGCTCCCGCAGGGTCGTCCGGCTTACCTTGATTTCCAGGTGCAGCTTTGCGCTGGGGCAAAGGGTCACGCTGCGCACCACGTTGCCGTCCTGCACGGCATCGAACCGCCAGCGGGTGGCTTCGCCGCCCCAGTTGCCCACATATTTTCCATAAAGCGCCACGCCGTCCTCAAAGGTCATTTTATAGCGCAGCATACACCAGCCAAATTTGACCTTGTAGGCCAGCGGCAGTCCCGCCAAGCCGTATTTTCCGGCGGCCAGCAGGCAGTCCCGCACAGCGGCTGCCTTGGAGGGGGAAAAGTGCTCCTGTGTTTCCAGCAGCTCGCCAATGGTATCGTCCATCACAAAGGGCGGGTGGGGCAGTGCCGTCCACTGGCTGCGGTGCAGATTGGTCACGAACACATCGTTTTTGTAAAGCTTTACCTGCTGGGCATTGCTGAAAACGTAGGCCGTGCCCAGCTGCCCGGCGGGGTTGTCGCCGATATCCATGGAGGAGCTGACCGCCAGCACCGGGTCAGCGTCACCCTGACTGGCATAGACCGCTGCCGCCAATTTGGGGTTGCGGAAACTGTCCAGCACACCATGATAGCATACACGGTCCCCGGAGCCGAAGTCCTTGTGGGTTTGGTAGTCGAACATACACCAGCCAAAGCATCCGGCGTGCTCCCCGCTGGCATAGGCGGCGTTCTGCACCCGGACGTGCCGCAGGGCGTGCTCCTGCCGGTGCGGACCATCGTCAAAGGCTTTGGTGGGGTACATGTGACCGTTGCACTCCGAGATGAGCAGCGCCTTGCCCATATCCGGGGTCACGTCCTTTTTGGGCTTTGCGCCGGGCGTTACGCCGTTGTGGGAAAAATCGTTGTAGGCATAGACATCCTCCAGCAGATGGCTCTTTTCCAGATACCGCACGCCGGAGGTGGCGCGGCTGGGGTCCAGCTGATGGGCAATCTCGTTGGTGCGGGTGTAGAAGGCATCGTCGTCCACGCTCTCGTTGATGCGCACGCCCCACAGGATGATGCTGGGGTGGCTGCGGTTTTGCAGGAGCATCTCTCGCAGCATCTCGCAGGCGGCGTCCTTCCAGTTGTCATCCCCGATGTGCTGCCAGCCCGGCAGCTCGGTGAACACCAGCAGACCCCGCCGGTCGCACTCGTCCAGAAAATATTGGCTCTGCGGATAATGGCTGGTGCGCACGGCAGTGCAGTGCAGCTCCTCCTGCAAAATACGGGCATCCTCCCGCTGCAGGCTTTCCGGTGCGGCGTAGCCGATGTAAGGGTAGCTCTGGTGCCGATTCAGCCCTCGCAGGAAGGTCTTTTTGCCGTTGAGGTAGAAACCATCTGCCTTGAATTCTGCCGTGCGGAAGCCAAAAGTCACCTGTCTGCGGTCGATGGTCTGCCCCGCTGCGTTCAAAAGTTCTGCAATAGCATGATGCAGCACCGGGTGTTCTGCATCCCACGGCTGTGCATCCGGGACTGAAAGCTGCACTTTCCCGGTTTCTGCCGCCTGTGCGGTCTGCTGGGCCAGCAGGGTGCCGTCTGCGGTCTCCAGCCGGATGCGGACCGCCGCGGCTGCGAGCGCAAGTTCTGCCGTCCACTGCACCACAGCGTCATGCAGAGTGGGCGTGTAGACGAACAGGTCAGTCAGGCGGCTTTCCGCCGTGGCTTCCAGCCAGACCTCCCGGTACAGCCCGCCGTAGGTCAGGTAGTCGATGACAAAGCCAAAGGGTGGAATGGTCGGGTCTTCTCTGGTGTCCAGCTGCACGGTCAGCAGGTTTTCACCCTCCCGGTCCACAAGGTCGGTGATCTCCACCGCAAAGCCGGTATAGCCGCCCCGGTGCTGCCCGGCAACCCTGCCGTTGACCCGCACCACCGCCTGATGGGCGGCTCCGTCAAAGCGGAGGAACAGCCGGGGCGCAGCCTGTACCGGAGGCACCCGGAACCGCTTGCGGTAGCCGCAGACCATCTCGTAATCGGCCGGAGAGGCATAGTGTAGCGGCACCTCCCGGCAGGTATGGGGCAAGCGAACGGCTTGTTGTTTTGGTACAGGCAGCCCCTTGCCAAAGGCTTCCGTCCAGTGTCGTGTAAACTCCCAGTCCTCGCAAAAGCTGTGTTTCATCGCAGCAGCACTCCTTCCAGTAAAATCGAGATCATTTCCTCCAGCACAGCCACATACTGCACCCCGCTTTCTGCCAGACTGCGGTCTGCCAGAAAACTTTCGATGGAGGCGGTAATCATCTGCCGCAGCACCGGCAGGGATACCGGACGCATGACCCCTTCAGCCACAGCCTGCTCCAACAGCGCCATGGTGGGTTCCCACCCGTTTTCCAGCTGACTGCGCACCCGCGCCGCCACCACCGGGTATTTCTCATCCAGTTCCTTCATCTGCCGCAGGTCCAGCGCAGCGTATTCTGTCGGCATGGCAATGATGACCGCCCGGAGCTTTTCCTGCAAAGTACCGCTGCCTGCCAGAATCTCCTGCTTGCAGCGGTGGATGTCGGCAAAGGCGTGGTCTATCATATCCAGCAAAAGCGCCTCCTTGGATGGATAAACAGTATAGATGGTCTTTTTGCTGATGTGCAGCGGCTCTGCCACCTGCTGCATGGTAAAATGCAGCCCCTGTTGACGGAACAGCTGCACGGCCTGCATGCGCACCAGCGCATCGAGCTTTTCCTGCATGAGCGTCCTCCTTATGGAAACCGTATTTACTTTTCCGGTTTCCATTCTAGTGCGGGAACGCGGATGAATCAAGCGGTTTCTGCATTTTCTGCGTTCTGACGAAGAACCAAAGAAAAATTGCAGCAAAATGACAATAAAAATCCTTAAAAAGCTTTTTCTGCTTTTTGAAGAACACTTTATAAATCAGCCTCAAATGAGAATCCCTGAAAACGCGCAAATAAAAAATAATATCAATAAATAACAGCAAACTCTTGAAAAACAGCAGTTACAGTGTACAATAAAATAGGTGTGTTATATTCAGATTCAAATTACGAGGTGAGAGCATGGAAGAAATCATGAATGACAAATGGATAAGCATCGATGAAGCTGCGGAATATTTAGGGATTAAAACAGTCACTCTTCGTAGCTGGATCAGAAATGGTAAAGAAGGTCTGCCTGCTCAAAAAATCGGAAAACAGTGGAAGTTTAAAATTTCCGAACTTGATGAATGGGTTAAGAGCGGTAAAAGTGCCGACTGATTCATGGGGGAATTCGAAAAATATCATTAGACAAGGAGCAGACAAAGATGGCTGTCAAGAAAACGCAACTATATGCATCGCTGTGGGCGAGCTGTGACAAACTTCGCGGAGGTATGGATTCCTCGGAGTATAAAGACTATATCCTGACGCTTTTGTTCATGAAGTATGTTACTGATAAATTCAAAAATAAAGGTGCCTATGAGGATATCAAGGTCTTTGATAAGGCACACGATCCTGATCCCGACCCGGAAAAGCGGACGGGCTGCTCCTTTGATGACTTTATTGCTTTGAAGGGCAAGAAAAATATCGGCGAAGGCATGGATAAAATCATAGCCCGCCTTGCTGACGAGAATACTGACCTGAAGGGCGTTATTGATATTGCTCATTTCAATGATGAGAAAAAGCTGGGCAGCGGCAAGGAAATGGTCGATAAGCTGACCGATCTCATTTCCATCTTCCAGCGTCCAGAGCTGGACTTTTCTCGAAACAAGGCAGAAGGCGATGACATCATTGGTGATGCGTATGAGTTTCTGATGCGTAAATTTGCCACGGAAAGCGGAAAAAGTAAGGGGCAATTCTACACACCTGCGGAGGTGTCCAGAATTCTTGCCAATGTTGTGGGGATCGACCGTTGCGCCAATCGCAGCGCTACGGTATGTGATCCGGCCTGTGGCAGCGGCAGTTTGCTGATCCGGGCTATTGATGCTGCGCCATTTCCAATCATGGGTTACGGCCAGGAAAAAGAAAGCACAACGGCGGGTCTTGCCAAGATGAATGCCGTTCTGCACCGCAAGGCTGAGATCACCATCAAAAGCGGTAATACATTCTCAAATCCGCAGTACCTTGACAGAGCGGATCACTCCGTACTGGAACGTTTTGATTACATCGTGGCCAACCCGCCTTTTTCCATGAAAAACTGGCGCGATGGAATTGCCGGTAAAGAATATGGCCGGTTCGAGGGCTATGGGGATATGCCTCCAGAGAAAAACGGAGACTATGCCTGGCTTATGCATATCCTGAAAACTTTGAAATCAAATGGCAAAGCAGCCGTTATTTTGCCTCATGGAGTCCTCTTCCGTGGAAACGCAGAGGCTGCCATCCGAGAGGCTATTATAAAGAAACATTGGATCAAGGGCATCATCAGCCTTCCGGCAAACTTATTCTACGGCACCGGCATAGCTGCCTGCGTGCTCGTGATCGACAAGGAAGGTGCCGCAAACCGACAGGGCATTTTTATGATCGATGCCAGCCGCGGGTATGCTAAGGACGGCAATAAGAACCGCCTGAGAGAGCGTGATATTTACAGGATCATTACTACCTTTAATGAGCAGATCACTACGGATCCCAAGTACGCCCGTTTCGTACCCAATGATGAAATTGAAAAGAAAAATGAGTACAACCTGAACATTACCCGCTATATCGACTCCACAGATGCTGAGGACATTCAGGATATCTATTCTCACATTCACGGCGGCATCCCTGCGCTCGATATCGATAGTCTCTCCAAGTACTGGGAGGTATTCCCTTCACTGAAATCCGAGCTGCTATCGGCTATCAGCGAAAAATATTACAACTTGAATGTTGCGCACGAAAACATTCGACAAACGATCTATAAAAACGCCGCATTCTCAGCGTATGGTGAGAAACTCGACGAGGCCTTTGCTGCATGGAAAGCCAAGGAATCTCCGGTTCTTTCCGCCCTTGATGAAGATATCTCTGCAAGAGAGCTGATTGTAAGTCTTGCTGAGGATATTATTGCCCAATTCGAACACCTGACGCTGATCGACAAATACGATGTATATCAGGTGTTGCTGGCCTACTGGAATGAGGTCATGAATGACGATGTGTCTCTTATCATAAGTGAGCCGGATGGCTACGCCAATGCCAGAGTGACAGACGATATCAAGGAAGAAATCACGCAGGGAAAGAACAAGGGGGAAATGAAGGTCACCGGCTGGGAAGGCCGCTTGATTCCGAAATCTATTGTAATAGATGCATTTTTCCGTAAAGAGAAGAACGCCATAGAGGAAGCCGAGAGTATTGTCACAGAGACGGAAGCCCGGCTTTCTGAATTGATTGAAAACGCGGACGAAGGGTCTGCTCTTGATGATGTGGCTGAGAACGGAAAAGTTAAGGCAAAGGACATAGAGGCCAAGATCGAAGAACTCACCCATCATGTAGAGACCGACGAAACGATAGAACTGAAGCTCCTGATGAAGCAGCTCCCGATGCAGAAAAAACTCCTTCAGACCTATCTGGCGGAACACCCGCTTTGCAAAGGCGCCTTGACAGAAAAAGGAACCGTTACAAAGGCTTCTATCCTGCTGCGCCTATTGATTATTCGTTCCGTAGAGAGCGTACCGGAAAGCTTACAGGATGATGTAAAACAGCTGAAAACCGCATTAGAACTTTGTGATAAAGTGTCCAATTACAATAAGATCGTGAAGGATTTCAAGAAAGCACTGGATGAAAAATGCAGGGCAAAGTATGAGACCCTGACAGATGAGGAAATCGTGGAATTGTTGGTAAACAAGAAGTGGTTTGACAGCATTTTCTCAGGGATCGCCGAACTGTATGCATCGATATCCCATCGATTGACAAATCGGATCATCGAGCTTGCAGAACGCTATGAAGCTCCCCTTCCGAAACTTGACAAGGATACTGCCGAATATGAGGTAAAAGTAAAGTCTCATTTGGAAAGGATGGGATTTAAATGGTAAATGAAATTCTAAGAACAGATGTTCCTGATGACTGGGATGTGGTCACATTAGGAAATCATGCGCAGATTCTTAGAGGCGGTTCCCCAAGGCCTATTCAAGCGTTTTTGACGACGAGCGACCAAGGTGTTAATTGGATAAAAATTGGCGATGTTGGCGAGGAAGATAAATTCATAAAATCAACTGAGGAGAAAATCATACCGGAGGGAATTTCATGTTCCAGAACTGTACGCAAAGGGGATCTTATTCTCTCTAATTCCATGAGCTATGGGCGTCCATATATCATGAATATCGAAGGTTGCATTCATGATGGTTGGCTTGTCATTCAAAAATATGACAAAGAATTTGATAGAGACTACTTGTATTATGCTCTTAGTTCAGATTTGACCATGAAACAGTATGTTGCAATGGCAGCTGGGAGCAGCGTTCAGAATCTGAATAAAGAAAAAGTTTCAAAAGTAGTTCTGCCCTGCCCAAGGATATCTGAACAAAAAATAATAGCAGAAGCATTGTCGGATATAGATACACTAATTATGAATTTGAAAAAACGCATTCGTAAGAAAAAAGATATCCGTCAGGGAACAATGCAGCTCCTTGTAACCGGCAAGCAACGACTAGATGGGTTTTCAGGAGATTGGGTAAAAATCAATCTGTCCAAACATTCAAAACTTAAAGCTCGTATAGGGTGGCAGGGCTTAACAACAGCAGAATATCTGGAGGAAGGTTATTCATACCTGATTACCGGCACTGATTTTAAAGACGGCCAGATCAACTGGAATGGCTGTCATTATGTGGACTACGACAGATATGTACAAGACCCAAACATTCAGGTTGCAAATGGTGATCTTCTTCTTACAAAAGATGGTACCATAGGTAAAGTGGCGTATATATCCGGTTTAAACAGGCCGGCAACATTAAACAGCGGCGTATTTGTTGTGCGGCCTGTAACCGATGCGTATACCGCACACTTCCTGTTTTATGTGCTGGAATCTTCCGTATTCAAAGATTTTCTTCAGCAGTTGTCGGCAGGATCAACGATCAATCACCTGTATCAGAAAGATCTTGTGAAGTTCGATTTATTTGTTCCTCCTACTACGGAAGAGCAAAATGCTATTGCCCGTGTTCTTTTCGACATGGATTCCGATATCCGCAAACTCGAAGAAAAGCTGGCGAAATATCAAAAGATAAAACAGGGTATGATGGAAGAATTCCTGACCGGCAAGGTCAGATTTGTATAAGGAGGTGCCTGTCAGATGAGGATTGGCGATGCCGAAATTAAAACCCAGGAAAGAGTGCTCCGCTTCTTTAAGGATCCAGAGATCCTTGGCTACCAGTATATTGGCAACCTGTCGGATCTTCAGAATAAAAACATCAAGGAAGATCGTCTGCGCCAGTATCTTCGACTGAAGGGCTATGCAGACAAGCTGATCGATGCTGCCGTTATGCAGCTTCAGCAGGAAGCAAGAAATCTTTCGCGTGGGATTTATGATGCCAATAAGACTGTGTACTCGCGGTTGAAGTACGGCATTCCCGTCAGTGAGAGCCCAGAAAAACCTCCGGTAACGGTAGAGCTTATCGATGATGCCGATCCGTTGAACAACGATTTTGCCATCGCCGAGGAAGTGACGGTTGTAGAGCAGTCGGAAAAGAGGCCGGATCTTGTCGTTTACTTAAACGGAATCGCGGTGGCGGTTATCGAGCTGAAGCGAAGCAGCATCTCCGTATCCGAAGGGATCCGTCAGAATCTGACGAACCAGAAGAATTCTTTTATACAGGGATTCTTTACTACGATGCAGTTCTGCATGGCCGGAAACGAATCGGAAGGGCTGCGCTACGGAACACTGCTGACTGGCGAGAAGTTCTACATGGAGTGGAAGGATGACGGCTTTCAGGAACATGAGGACGAGCGTGATCCGGTGGATATTCGCATCAGTAAAACATGTGCGGGTATCGAGAATAAGCTTCTTCGGCAGATATATGCCATGTTTGATAAGGAGCGCTTCATTGATCTTATCATGAATTTTGTCGTTTTTGATAAGGGCATCAAAAAGGTATGCCGCTACAATCAGTATTTCGGCATCAAGCGCACTCAGCAAAGGCTCAATAATCTAAGGCCGGAGCTTCACGATCCAAACAGGGATCCGAATAAGCCGCTGGGCGGTATTTTGTGGCATACACAAGGTTCCGGCAAAACCTTGACGATGGTATGGCTCGCCAAATGGATCCTGACACATTGGGCGGAGCTTAATGCCCGTGTCCTTATTGTGACAGACCGGGATGAACTTGATGAGCAGATAGAAAAAACATTCACCGGAGTGGATGAGAAGATCACCCGAACCAAGAGCGGTAAGGATCTGCTGAATCGTCTGAATCTGTATGATGATTCCCTGCTCTGCTCTCTGGTGCACAAGTTTGGCCGCCGTGGCGGCGACGCGACGGAAAATGACTATGATAAGTATATCGAAGAGCTGAAAGCCTCTCTCCCTGCCGATTTTGAGGCCAAGGGAAACCTTGTAGTGTTTGTTGATGAATGTCATAGAACGCAGTCCGGCAAGCTTCATACCGCAATGAAGATCATCCTGCCGAATGCAGTATTCATCGGCTTCACAGGGACGCCGCTGCTGAAAAAAGACAAAAAAATCAGTATCGAAGTTTTCGGCACATACATCCATGCTTACAAGTACAACGAAGGTGTGGCCGATGGTGTCGTGCTGGATCTGCGTTATGAGTTCCGGGATATTCCGCAGGATCTGTCTTCGCAGGATCGTATTGACCAGTGGTTCGATATAAAGACCCGAGGCCTTTCCTCCCGTGCAAAGGCTAAGCTGAAAGAGAAATGGGGCACACTGCAAAAGGTATACAGCTCCCGCTCTCGTCTGGAAAAAGTGGCATGGGACATCATTCAGGACTTCAGCATGAAGCCTCGTTTGATGGAAGGAAACGGCAATGCGATTCTTGTAGCGGATGGTATTCCTACGGCTTGCAAGTATTATGAAATTTTCCAGCAGATGGGATTTAAAAAGTGTGCCATCATATCTTCCTATACTCCTAACAAGGGGGATTTGCGAACCGACACCGTCAGCGATGAAGATGATACTGAAACCTTTCTTAAATACGAGACCTATTTGAAGATGCTCGGCCTTGATCCATCCAGCCTTCTGAGTGCAGGATCCGTTCAGACTAAAGCGGAGGAATTTGAAAAAGAAGCAAAGCGCAAATTTGTAGAGGAACCCGCGAATATGAAGCTTCTTATCGTTGTGGACAAGCTTCTCACCGGGTTTGATGCGCCTCCATGCACCTATCTCTATATTGATAAGCGAATGCAGGACCACGGCTTATTTCAGGCGATCTGCCGTGTCAATCGGCTTGACGATGACAGTAAAGACTTTGGCTATATCGTGGATTACAAGCAGCTGTTCGGCCAGCTTCAGACAGCAATGAAAGACTACACTTCCGGCGCTTTTGAAGGATACGACCCGGAGGATGTAAAAGGGCTTGTTAAGGATCGCCATGATGCCGCAGTATCCTGTTTTGAAGAACTATACGATTCGGTCGAAGCGCTCTGTGAGGGCGTCGAGGAGCCTCGCGGTGAGATCCAATACATCCATTATTTCTGCGGTGTCTCCGGTCAGTCAGAAGCAAGTGACGAGATCTATGCTCGTCTGAGAGAAAAACTGTACAGGTTGGTCAGCAGTCTGCTCAGGGCATTTGCTGAGGCAAAGCCGTATCTGGTTGATGATATCTCATCTGGAAAGCTGAATGAGTACGACCAAAAGGTTACTTTCTATCTTGAATTGAAAAAGACCATCGGTACTGCCAGCGGCGATTTTCTTGACCTAAAGGCTTATGAACCCGACATGCGGAGGATGATCGATAACTACATCACCGCAGCGGATGCAGAGAAGATTGGCGATTTTGACGATCTTACTCTGCTGGATTTTGTGGCGAAGCAGGGCGAGACACTCACCGGCAAAAGTGATGACGGGCGTAAGCAGAGTGCCGCAGAAGCTATCGAGAACAACATTCGAAAAAAGGTTATTGAGAAGGTCACTGTCAACCCGCGCTACTATGCAAAAATGTCTGAAATCCTTGATAAGCTCATTGAGGAGCGGAAGCAGGGCGTTCTTGACTATGCTGGGATGCTTGAGAAATATATAAAACTGGCCAAAGATGTTGATTGCCCAGAAGACAGCGGCAACTATCCAGAGAGCATCCGCAAGAGTAAAGCGCTCATGGCCATTTTTGACAACACCGGCGAAGCGGAAAGCCTTGCGCTCAGAATCTATAAGGCAGTGAAAAAGCAGGCGCTGTCCGGGTTCAGGGATAATCAGGTAGTAATTCGAAGAATAAAAAAGGCACTCTATGAGATTTTAGGGGATGACTCTGAAGTGGAGCGCATCTATAAGATCATTGATAAGCAGGAGGAGTTTTAATGCGCATTGTCATTTCCGGTATTCCGGTTGATGTGCAAAAAAAGAATATAAAAAATATGCACCTTCAGGTGAAGCCGCCGGATGGACATGTGGTAATTTCTGCACCTTTATCTGTTGATGATAGCGCAATAGAAGCTTATGCCAGAACACAGTTTGGTTTTATCAAAAGGTCTATCGCTCAATTTCAGGAGCAGTCAAGGGCATCAAAACGGCAGTACGTTTCCGGCGAGACAATATATATCTGGGGAAAACAGTATTATCTTGTCTTTAAGCCGGGCAATCAGAAGAACAGCTTTGTAATTTGGAATCAGAACGTTGTTCTTTCCATGAGTGCCAAAAGCACGGTAAAACAACGGGATACCTATATCAAAGAGGAATATCGAAAGATTCTGAAAGCGGAACTAGAAAAACGCCTGCCAAAGTGGGAAGCGCTGACAGGACTTAAATGCGATTCCTGGCAAACCAAATACATGGTTACAAAATGGGGTGCCTGCAGCGCAGATAAAAAGAAGCTGTGGTTCAACTTGCAGCTCGCGCAGAAGCCATACGCATGCCTTGATTATATTATTTTGCATGAGCTGACGCACTTGCTTACAAGAAAACACGATGCTATATTCATCGCTCACATGGACAAATATATGCCAAACTGGCGGGAGATCCGCAAGGAGCTCAACGACAGCAGACTGGATTATTACAAAGCGCAGGATGAGACCCCGTTTAAAAGTTGATTGCTCGCCTATGTTTCTGCTTGTATTTGTGTTGATATGCTGCTATAAAGCAAAAAGTGAAAATATAAAGCAGTCCAAGTGTCCGCAGGAAAAAGAAAATGCGATTGTGGAAGCGCAGCGGCATGTTCAGATGATCCGATCTATCGTATGCCCGTCTGATTTTCAGGCGGGCATTTTCTTTTGCCGGAAATTTGAAAATTACGACAAACTGCCCCCGAAACCGAGAGCGCAAGCAGCTCTCAGGCTTCGGGGGCAGTCTGTTGTTTATTCAATTATAATTACTGCTTTGCGCTTTCCGGGGCGACCTCAAAGTCGATCTTGCCCAGATTGACGTCTGCACGCACGATGGTGATCATCATGGTATCGCCCAGATTCCAGTTCTTGCCGGAAATGGGGTCGGAAAGGCGGACGCCCTCGGTGAGCATAGTGCCGGTGGCAGTCAGGCTGGAAGCGGGCACAAAGCCCTCCACGCCGTTTTCCAGTTCGATGAACAGGCCGCGCTGGGTCACGCCGGAGATGCGGCCCTCGTAGCACTCACCCAGATGGCGGCGGGCATACTCGGCCTTATAGCAGTCCTCGGCCTTGCGCTCGATCTGCATGGCGATCACCTCGCGCTCACTGGCCTGCTTGCTGACGTCCTCTGCAAACTCGCTGTAACGCAGGATCATGGTGTCCTTATCGGTACCTTTCAGCTGGGCAGTCATGATGCGGTGAATGGCCAGATCCGGGTAGCGGCGGATGGGGCTGGTGAAGTGGGCATAGTCCTGCAATACCAGACCGTAGTGTCCCTTGGGCTTTTCCTCATACACAGCCTTGGACATGCAGCGCAGCATACCGGTGTTGATGATCTGCTCATAGGCAGTGCCGCGCACCCCCTCCAGAATAGCGCTCAGCTCCTTGGGGGTGGGCACATCCTTGGCAAAGTGGTCATTGACACCACAGGCCTGCAGCAGACCGTGCAGACGCTCCAGCTTTTCAGCGTTGGGCTCCTCATGCACGCGGTACACAAAGGGGATCTGCTTCACCCGGGCAAAGTGGGCGGCGCACTGGTTGGCCAGCAGCATGAACTCCTCGATCATGGCCTCGCTCTCGCCGGAGGTGCGCTTTTTCACATCAATGCAGTGGCCGTCCTCATCGAGGATCAGCTTCACCTCGCCGCTCTCGATATCCATGCAGCCGCGCTCCTTGCGCAGGCGGGCACGGTGGCCGTACAGCTCCTTCATGGCGGGCAGCTGCGCCAGTACCTCATGGTACTTGCCGGTCAGTTCGTCATCGGCGTTACCGGCCAGCAGGGCGTTGATCTCGGAGTACACACCCTTGACCCGGCTGCGGATGATGGACTTGACGAAGCGGTAGTCGGTCAGGTTGCCGTTCTTATCCAGCCGCATCAGGCAGGAGAAGGCCAGCCGCAGCACGCCCTCGTTCAGGCTGCAGATGCCATTGGACAGCTGCTTGGGCAGCATGGGCACCACCTGATCGGCATAGTAGACGCTGGTAGCGCGGCTGAAGGCCTCGTTGTCCAGCTCGGTGCCGGGCTTGACGTAGTTGGAAACATCCGCGATATGCACACCCAGCTCAAAGCCGCCATCCGGGGTCTTGGTCAGGCTGATGGCATCGTCGATATCCTTGGTCTCGGCGCTGTCGATGGTAAAGATGGGCAAAGCGCGCAGATCCATGCGGCCCTCGCAGTCCGCAGCAGACACCTCGGCGTTGTCCAGCTTTTTGGCCTCGTCCCGCACCTTGTCCGGGAAGCGGCTGCGGATATCCTGCGCGTAGAGCAGTGCCTTTGCGCAACGCTTGGCCTCGTCGCAGCTGCCAAAGCGCATCGCCACGCCCACGCGGTGATCCTCCTGACGGCTGCCGCGCAGCAGGATCTCCACTGCCACCTTGTCGCCGTCCTTGGCGCTGCCCTCGCAGTCCCGCATGACCTGCATGGAGATGGCGGGGCAATCGTCCGGCACAAACTTCAGGCGGCCCTCCACGCGGTGCATGGTGCCCACCAGAGAATTTTTCTCTTCCAGAACAGCAAGGATCTCGCCCTCATCGCTGCCCTCTACCCGGGGGTGTGCAAACTTTTCCACCAGCACCTTGTCGCCGGGCATTGCGCCGCGGGTAAACCGGCCGGGGATAAAGATATCGCTGGTGCCGTCTTCCAGCATGACAAAGGCAAAATTTTTGCCCAGCTTTACCACCTTGCACAGCAGTGCCTTGTCGGCACGGCCGCTGCGCACGGTGAAGAACACGCCCTGCCGCTGGCAGATGACGGCCTCGTGCACCAGCTGGTCCACAGCCTCCATCACCTTGCGGTCTGCGCCGCGATCCCCGCCGAACTTATTCTTCAGATCCTTTACGGTGCACGGCTGATTCTGGATCGCGTGCTCAATTTTATCGCGCATTGCCATAAAATATTTTCTCCTTCACTTCCGTGGCCGTGCATCTCCTGCGGAGCACAGCCCTGCCTTGGGGCAGGCACCTTCCCCTGTCCCCTCTTTGCGGCAGCCTGCAGAACCGGCTGCCCGCACTTTTTTCTGCACAGAAAAACAGCCCCGTCCGTTCACGGGGCTGCAACGCCTTCTCAGCCTGCCAGACGGCCTGCAAACAGGCAGGCCAGAATAGCGACCACAAAGAACACCACGCCTGCAATGCGGGTGACCTTAGCCAGCATCTGATCTGCCGGGGTCAGGCGCGCATTGTTGGCACCGCCCATGCTGCCGTTGATGGCACCGGACAGACCCTGACCATGGGTGTGCTGCATGAGGGTGAGGAAAACGATGACCAGCGAAGCCACCAGCAGAATGGCACCGCCAACAATTTCGATAACAGACATGAATCGTAACGCTCCTTTTATTTGTAAATACGGAAAACTACGCAAAAATACAACTATATAGTAGCATAACAAAGCCAAAATTGCAAGCGGAATCCGCGCATTTATCCCGCTGCTTCCAGTGCGGTGCAGACCTGTGCAAAGATAGCCGCACCGGAGTACGCCGTGTGCACTGCGCCGTCCTGCAGCACCACAATGGTATAGCAGGGCTTTTCTGCCGGCCAGAACCCCGCAAACCACAGGTTGCAGCGTTCGGCGCCCTCTGGGGTGAACTGCCCGGTCTGGGCGGTGCCGGTCTTGCCTCCCGCCCCGCCGGAAAGCCCGGCGGCGTCCTGTGCGGTACCCTGCTGCACTACCTGTACCAGCATGGCGCGCAGAAGCGCTGCGCTCTGCGCCGGGATCACCCGCCGCCCTCGGGGGTGGCTGAGGGTCTCCACCGGCTGGCCGGCGGCCTCGTCCAGCGTGGCTTGCAGTACATAGGGAGTGCGATATATGCCGTCTGCTGCAATGGTGTTGAACAGCGCCGCCACCTGCAGCGGCGCTGCCAGCAGACTGCCCTGCCCAAAGCTGAAATTGGCCAGCTGTCCGCTTTGTGCCAGTTCCTGCGCGGTGGGCAGCTGCCCGGCCTCGGCGGCAAGCCCCTCTGCCAGCGGCAGGCTCTGCCCAAAGCCGAAGGCCTTGGCAGCGTCCAGCAAGCTTTCCACGCCCAGCTGCTGTCCCAGACGGATAAAATAGCCGTTGCAGCTTTTCTCCAGCGCGGCGGCAAGGTCTACCTGCCCATGCGGCACTCCGCCCGCGCAGCGGAAGATCTGCCCATCCACCACCACCGCGCCGGTGCACTCGAAAACCGGCTGCAAGCCCGCTTCCAGCGCAGCCGCCGCCAGCACCGGCTTGAACACCGAGCCTACCGCGTAGCTTTGCAGCGCCCGGTTCAAGAAAGGACTGTTCTCTGCCTGCAAGCTGTCGGCAAGGTGCTCCGGGTCGTAGTCCGGCACGCTGACGCTGGCGCGCACCGCCGCCGTGGCGGTATTCAGCACCAAAATGCAGCCGCTTGCCATGGTATTTGCCGCCACTGCTTCCACCGCCCGCTGCACCGGGCGGGAGATGGTCAACTGCACCCCCAGTGCCCCGCTGTCGGCTTGCAAAAGCCGGGGCGTCTCCCCGGTGCGCAGCGTTCCCTGCGCCGTCACATCGCAGACAAGGCTACTGTGCTCCCCTGTGCCGGAAAGCACGGCGTCCAGCGCCTTTTCCAGCCCGGCAGCGCCGTGGCCTGTGCTATCCAGATAGCCCAGCAGATGCTGACACAGCGGCACAGCCGCATACCGCCGGGCGGTGGGATAACCGGTCAGTCCAAGACTGGCGGGGTCGCAGTTCACCTCCAGCAAAAACGGCGCAGCGCGGCTGCGACTGCGGTACAAAAGCGCCTGTCCGGCAGCATCGGTGCAGGCATACAGCCGGTCGTAATTGCCCTGCCCGGGGAAGCACAGCACCTGCCAGCGCTCCTCAAGACCAGTGAGCAGCCGCCCCTGTGCATCGTAAAAGCTGCCCCGCCGGGCGGGCAGCTGCAGGGTGACCGTGCTCTGCGCCGCCGCCCGCGCGGCATAGGCGGGATGCTGCGCCAACAGATACAACCGGCACAGCACCACCATAAACCCCAGCAGCAAGGCGGCATA
>ERZ1034713.543-NODE-543-length-21720-cov-8.141980_pt1 | contig 21720 bp, 17 predicted proteins | sample MGYA00520692_ERZ1034713 | MGnify/ENA primary metagenome ERZ1034713 (study PRJEB33766, sample SAMN09781717) | gut metagenome | biome: gut microbiome | host: Homo sapiens | place: Madagascar | study: EMG produced TPA metagenomics assembly of the PRJNA485056 data set... | reverse complement strand
TATCCCCCCTTACAGGTAAATGATCGGATTGGTATTGACTTCCGAGATTTCACACTTCACTCCAGGGCATTTTTCCGTGATAATGCTGCGGAAGATTTCGCTCGTAAACTGTTCGCTCTGATAGTGACCGATGACGCAGATTTGGATTTCCTGCTCATGGCCGAAGAACTCATGATAGTGCATTTCGCCCGTAATGAAAGCATCAACACCAGCCGCGATGGCAGCATCCAGCAGGAAAGAACCCGCCCCGCCACAAAGCGCCACCTTTCTGATAGGCCTGCGCAGCAACTGGTTGCACTGCACACATTCCGCCTGAAAACGCTCCCTGAGCATCAGCACCAGGTCGTCGGCAGCTATTCCGTCTGCATGCAACGTATCAGTCTCGTCAGTTATTTCGCCTATCACACCTTCGCCGCCTTTCACACCGTCAATCTCCTTCTCGCCTCCGAAGAAACGCAGGTTGCGAAGTCCGAGTTTCTCAGCTATTTTGAAGTTGACACCACCCTTCGCCGCATCCATATTCGTATGCATGGATACGATGGTAATATCGTTCTTGATAGCCTTCCTCACGGTGCGCTGCACATAGTTTTCGTCTGAAATTCTCGCCAGTTTGCGGAAGATCAGCGGATGATGGCTCACGATGAGGTTACAACCCTTTCGGATGGCCTCATCTACGACGTCCTCAGTCACGTCAAGACACAACAATGCCCCTGACACTTCTACCGCCTCTGTTAATCCAACTTGCAGGCCGGCATTATCGTATCCTTCCTGCAAGGGCAGAGGCGCGTAATGTTCAAGGGCATCAACTACCTGATATATTTTCACGCTCTTAAAATATTTTATTTTCATGCACTTTCATCGTCTTTTCATGTCCTATCAGACATCTCGATTAGAGTGCAAAACTATGCTTTAGAGTGCAAAGTTACGCATTTATTCGCAAAAATATCACGAACACTCCTTTTGTTTAATATAATTTAATACTTTCCGATAAAATTATCCGAATACTCTTCGCCCAATTCACATTTTTTCCTTATTTTTGCAACCAAATTGTTTTTAAAAAATCAGAACGCTTATGTATCACTCAACTTTACCTTTCGAATTCGTACTTCCTGCCGAATGGGAACGTCAGAGCGGCATTATGCTCACTTGGCCTCACGCTGAAACAGACTGGAAACCCTATCTGCGACAGATAACAGATACTTATCTGGAACTGGCTGATATCATTACCCGATATGAACACCTCCTCGTGGCTACTCCTATCTTGGAGAGCACCAGATCGATGCTTGCCAAAAGACTGTCGGCCGACCAAATGAACCGTGTCCACCTCTTTGAAATCGACAGCAATGATACATGGGCACGAGATCATGGTCCGATCACTCTGGTGTGCAAGTCGCAGAACTCAGGCTACATGATGCCTTTCACCCTCCTCGACTTCAAGTTTAATGGATGGGGAGAAAAGTTCCGTTGGGAGAAAGACAATGCCATCACGCAAAACCTGTATTATCAGGGAGCTTTCCAGAACTGTGCGGTCAACAACCATCAGGGATTTGTGCTCGAAGGCGGCAGTATCGAGAGCGACGGCAAGGGCACCATCTTCACCACCTCCCAGTGCCTTCTGGCGCCTCATCGCAACCAGCCGTTCAATCGTGAGCAGTTGGAAAAGCTCCTGAAGAATTTCTTCCAGGCGCAGCACATCGTCTGGCTCGACCATGGCAATCTGATCGGCGATGACACCGACGGTCATATAGACACCATCGTGAGAGTGGCTCCCCACGACACCTTATTATATGTAGGGTGCGATGACCCAGAGGATGAACAGTATGAGGATTTCCAGGCACTCGAAGCCCAACTCAAGAAGCTCTTCACCTTCGAAGGCTATCCTTACCGACTACTGAAATTGCCAATGCCGGACGCAATCTATGATGATGGCGACCGTCTGCCAGCTACCTACGCCAATTTCCTCATCCTGAATGGAGCCGTGATTTACCCTACCTACAACCAGCCTGAGAAAGACGAGGAAGCTAAAAAGCAGATTCAGCTCGCCTTCCCAGACAGAGAAATCATCGGTGTAGATTCGCTCACCATCGTCCGCCAGCATGGAAGTATCCATTGCCTCACCATGCAGTTACCGGAAGGAGTTATCAGAATGCAGGAACCAGCCCAATTCTAAAATGGTTTACAACGACTTTCATCTATTAAGATGTATTTTGTTAAAGACCAAGAAATTTAGCTGGATTATAGGCTTTTAGAAAGAGGAAAATTCTGGAAGGGAGAAGAAAGGATTTTTCGGAAGAAAAAAAGAAAAGAATAAGAAAAAAATGAAACTCGGATTTTTACAGTTACATATTACGGCAGATATTGCCGACAACAAGAGCCGCCTGGCAGAAGGCATTATTGACCTTGCCCACCGCGGCGCAGAACTCATCGTATTGCAGGAATTGCACAATACGCTTTATTTCTGTCAGGTAGAAGATGTGGATAATTTCGACCTGGCAGAAACGATTCCTGGTCCCTCCACCGATTTCTACGGCAAATTGGCCAAAGACCTCGGCGTAGTCATCGTCACCTCCCTTTTCGAGCGACGTGCACCAGGACTTTATCACAATACGGCAGTAGTGATTGAGAAGGATGGAACCATCGCCGGCAAATATCGCAAGATGCACATTCCTGACGACCCAGCCTACTATGAGAAGTTCTACTTCACTCCTGGCGACCTCGGTTTCCAGCCTATTCAGACTTCCGTGGGCAAGCTCGGCGTGCTCGTCTGCTGGGACCAATGGTATCCAGAAGCAGCGCGACTGATGGCCCTCCAGGGAGCAGAAATCCTCATCTATCCTACAGCCATCGGCTACGCCAAGTATGATACGGAGGATGAACAGCAGCGCCAGCGTGAAGCATGGACCACTGTGATGAGGGGCCACGCAGTTGCCAACGGCTTGCCTGTAGTAGCCGTCAATCGTGTTGGTTATGAACCAGATCCAAGCGAGCAGACAGGCGGAATCCAGTTCTGGGGCAGCAGTTTCATTGCCGGTCCTCAGGGCGAACTTCTTTACCGTGCCAGCGACAATGAAGAAGAAAGCATCGTGGCAGAAATCGACATCAAGCACAGTGAGGATGTGCGCCGCTGGTGGCCATTTCTCCGCGACCGTCGCATCGAGAACTACGGAGATATCACCAGGCGATTCATTGATTAAACCGTTTTTTGCCGGAAATTCCGATAGAATATCGGGATTCCGGCATACATATATATATAAGGTATAGTTTTTCAGGATAAATGGAGAATTTGGAAGTGATGGTGGTACTTTTCATCATCGTAATTTTAGGTTACGTCGCCTGCAAGTTAGGATATATGGGCGACAAGTTTGACAAGAAGTTATCCAGCATGGTGGTAGATATCACCTGCCCTCTGCTGGTGCTCTCGTCTGTAATGGGCGATGAGCTGCCCGACCGCACGCTCATCCTCCCGCTTTTGGGCGTAGGTTTCCTTACCTACATTCTTTTGCTTGTATTCGGTTTCGGGGTGCCCCGTCTCATCACACGCAATCATGATGATCAGGGCATGATTGGCTTTGCCCTGATGTTTGCCAACGTAGGATTCATCGGCTACCCTATCGTGTCGAGCATTTTCGGTCCGAAGGCCATTTTCTATGCAGCCCTGCTCAACATGCCGAACACATTCTTTATCTTTACAGCAGGCGTCATGCTCATCAAGGGCGAGTACAGCATTAAGCAGTTCAATCCCAAGGTACTGTTTTCTCCGGCCCTTCTTGCTGCCTTCGGGGCTGCTCTCCTGGTAGCCTTCGGGGTTCATACTCCTGATATCATTGCACGTCCAGTAACGATGGTGGGCAATGTTACGGTTCCGGCGGCTCTGATGATTATCGGTTCCTCGATGGCCAAATTGCCGTTGAAGGAGATTATCGGCAGTCCGAAGGTATATCTTTCCTCGCTTCTGCGTCTTGTGGCAGTACCTCTGAGCATCTATTTTCTGTTCAGAGTATGTGGGGTAAGCGATCAGGTCAACAACATCAATACGGTGGTCATTGCGATGCCTGTAGCGAGTTTCGGCACGATGTTCTGTCTGAAATACGGCCGCAATCCATCGCTCATCACCGAAATGACGTTCATCACCACGGTGGGCAGTATCATCACCATCCCGCTCATCACCCTCCTCTTTTCGAAATAAAAAAATCCCCTGATGTAACAGAAAGCACCAGGGGATTTTTATTTACGCAATGACACCTTATTTTACACATTAAACGAAAAAACTCCTTCATTTTTTCGTTATTCCCCGATTTTTGCTTTATCTTTGCAGCTATAATCCTTTACCAATCATATAAACAGAAATGAAGATTAACAGTATAACGAAAAAAAGCCTGCTCCTCATCTCACTGGCGATGGTCAGCACTACTTACCAGACACAAGCTGCACCGATTGAACATATCGGCGACAGATACATCATGCATCTACAGGAAATGGAACTCACCGGCGAAGAATCACTCCTCGACGTACTTATGATGTGCCCGGAAGTTATCTCGCTCGACGGCAACAACATCATCGGCGGAGATCCCTTCGCCAACCTCTACGGCAAGTTCGTCATCCGTATTGACAACCAGGAATACGGACTCGATTACGCCACCTTCCTCCACCATTTCAAGGCTCGGGAGATAGAAACCATCAAGGTGTGCCAGAACGCAGAAGTGATGAAGGGATGCAGCAGTCTGAAGAAAGTCATCGACATCACACTACGCAAGAAGGAGAACGGAACCACTGGCAGATGGGGACTCTTTGCTGATACCTACGGCGGCGCAAAAGGCATCGTCAGCGTCATCAGCCAGCAGGATAAACTCCGTGTGCTCAGTCATGTAGAAGGCAACTTCCAGCGCACCTCCAGCAGCGATAAGGACGCCTACCAGGGCATCTCAGGCACCACCGTGAACCACTACTCCCACGAGGGTGCCAAGCTCAATCTGCTCTGGACGCCTACCGCGAAGGATGTGCTCGAAATAGATGCGATGCAGACCTATACCCGCAACCATTTCACCCACACTCCGGCCGATTACGTGCGCGCCTATCATCTGCAGGCCGACTATACCCGCACGCTCGCCGACAACGGCTCCAGCATTCTCTTCACCCTGGGTGCCGAGCATATCAGCGACAACGGCCGTACGCTGGAAGAAACCCAGACTGCGCCCTACCAGAACCACTCCACCTACCCCTTCATGGTGGTAGAATACGCCACTCCGGTCATCACCTCCAATCTCTGGATTACGGCAGGATTCGAGGGCGGTCTCTCCATCGAGAAGAATTGCATTGCCGGCTACATCAACCATTCCAACTACCAGGATTTCTATGCCCAGCTGGATTACAACATCGGCAAATGGGGATTCATGGCAGGCGACCGCTTCCGCATCATCAACTTCCGACCTAAGCAGATAGCGCCCGAAGAGCACTGGAAGCATACCACCCGCAACCATATCTACTCGGCAAGTGCCTATTACACCTTCACACCGGGACATACCCTGCAGGTCACCTACTGCCGCCGCACCTTCAATCCTGAGTTCGGCGATTTCATAACCACAGGCGATATGGAGGGTGCCTGGCAGCCGGTTTATACTGCAGATATCGGCAACAGTATGGCCAACGTGGTAGAACTCAAGCATACCTACAGCCGTCCAGCCTTCGTGCTCAGCACCTCGGTAAAGAACATCCACCAGCACCAGCTCAACTCCATCCACGACAATACGCTCGGCATCGGAACCACCGCCTTCTGGCATAAGGGCATCATGCGCCTCACTGCCGGTATCAACTACTTCTGGCAGCGTAGCGAGACCCCTTCTGAGGGAACTCAGCAGCGCGATGCAGATTACAACCATTTTGCCGTATTCAAGCTGGCACCGCAGTTCACGTTAGCCGATGGCTGGCGCCTCACTTCCAACATCATCTGGTGCACGCGCCGCAGCAGCAATGCCTATACCCCGGCTAATCTCTATGCCGAAGTGGGAGTATACAAGAACCTGGGTAAGCACTGGACGCTTGAAGGCCGCTTCCACGACATGGTAAGTCAGCACTTTGGCAACCGCGCCGCCACCATCGGCTGCACCTATTATTTTTAACCCTCTTTTCTCACCTATCGCCAACGGCTTTATTTACGAGAAACAGAGAGGATACTGACTTCCAAAGAGAGAAGACTCTCAGAGAGAGGACTTTCAAGAAAGATTTTTCAATGAAAGAAAAAAGAAGAGAGGACTTTCAAGGAAGATTTTTCAAGAAAGAGAAGAGAAAGAGAGGACTTTCAGGGAAGATGTTTCAAGAAAGAAAAGAGAAGCGAAAAAAGAAAATAGAAAAAAAACAAATCCCAATCCTTTGGAATCAATTCCGTGGATTGGGATTTTTATCATGCAGAAGAAATTATAGTTAATTTCAGTAAGTTTTCTAAAGACAACTTGAGAATTTTCTAAATGAACATTAGAAAAACTTGTCAATATCAATGGAGACTCCTATCTGGAAGGTCACACCATCCGTAATCGGACTGTTCAGATAATAAAACTTAGGCTTATAACCGAAGAGATTATCCAGCGCAGCATTCACCTTCACCGCCTTGCCGATGCGCTGCACCAGCGAGAGTTTCCAGAGGGTGTAGGCAGGATATTCCACGGAGATCGTGCCCTTGCTCACATCATAATAGTCCTTGTATTCCACATTCTCCACGCCCGAAAGCACACGCCCCTGCAAACCGATGTTCAGCCCATAGTTGCTGCTTATCTGGCGGTCGTAGTCCATGCGCACGTTCAGCGCATGCTCACGGGCAGGAATATACTGGTTGTTGATGGAATTCCCGTCCTTGTCCTTCGCCAGCTGCTCCTTCGTATAAGCATAAGTGATGCGAGCACCCAGACCATTGTTCCATTTCGCCTGTGCCCCTACTTCACCACCACACACGCTGTAGTCGTCCAGATTAGAATAAGGCAGGTAAGGCAGCTTGTCTTCCGCTGTCTTGAAATAAGGAGCCGCCGTAGAAAGTTTGTTCTTCACCTTATTATAATATATAGAGGCCGTATAGTTGTAGTGGCCCTTCGTATATTCGGCCGAGAGATTGAAGTTGTGGCTCACCTCCGATTTCAGATGCTCGTTGCCCTCCACGATCCAGATGCCCGACATATCGAAGTTGTAGTACTTCTCCTTCAGCGTAGGCGCCCTGAATCCCATACCATAGCCGGCACGGATGGCAAGATTGCGCAATGGCTTGTAACAAACGTTCAGCTTCGGCGTGAGATGAGAATCCTTGCCATCGGAGAAATAGTCGTAGCGCAGCGCACCCACCAGTTCACACTGGTCGTTGAGGCGCCAGTCGTACTGAGCAAAGAGATCCCAACTGTCCTGCTTCCTGGTTTCTCCCTCCAGATTGGTGTTGTAGAGATAGTCGTGCAGCAGGTCGGAACCCACGGTCAGCACGTCGCCACCCCCGAAAGTATGATTGTAGAGCAGGCGGAAGGAATTCTGCACATTACTATAGTCACGGATGTCCAGACGGGTGATGCGCTGATAGTCCGACTTGTCATACTGGTCGAACGCATAACTTGCCTGCAGGTCGTCAGCATCCGAAATCTGCCAGTTCATGCGCAGACCGCCCGAGAAGTCACGGTAGCGCTCAGGCTGGTCGGCCGACCTCACCGTTTCACGGAAGAAATATCCCGCACGCCCCGTCAGACTGAAGTTGCTGACAGGACTCCACGTCAACTGCTCCTTCAGATTGACCGTCTTATCCCCATACACCGTAGAGATGATGCGGGTCACGGGATTCGCCGCACTGTGCACATCGTAATTGTCCATGCGGTTGAAGTGGGCAGAAAGCATATTGTTCCAGTGCTTCGAGTTCAGCCCCCACGTAGCCCCATATCGCTGCTCGTTGTGCTTAGCATATCGTGCGTTCACGTTGAGCGTCCAGGGCTGTCGGTTGCGCTTGGTGATGATGTTGATCACGCCGCCCGTAGCATTGCTGCCGTAGAGCGCCGAAGCCGCACCCTTCACGATCTCGATGCGTTCCACATTATCCATGTTCAGACGGGTGAAATCCACGTCGTCCATCGTCTCTCCCGCCAGTCTCTCGCCGTCCACGAGAAAGAGCACGCCCTGTCCTCCGAAACCGGAGAAGTTGAGATGCGTCTGCTGGTTCATCGCATACGAGAATTCCACGCCCGGCAATTCCTGTTGCAGCAAGTCCTGCACATTGGTAGCATCCAGTCGGGCAAGTTCCCGGGCATTAATCACGCGCGTCTGAATCGGCGTGTCCTTCAGGAATTTAGGCGTACGAGTGCCTGTCACCACCACCTCGTTGAGGTCGAACTGGCGACAAACGGAGTCCACGTAAGCATCATCCGAGTCCATCGCAGCCGCAGCCGGCGCCGTCCCAGCCATGAGCATGGAGAATAAAATATATTTCTTCATTGTTATTTTCTAAAAATCAGGATTGCATCGGAAACCCGTTGCATTTACTAATAAGGATACTTGTAGTTGATGGTGAGAAAACACTTCTTACCCTCCTGCGATAGATAGTTTTCCAGCTGCAGAGCAGCATAAGTACCATCCTTGAGGCGCAGGATAAACACATGATTGTTCAGACTGAAAGCAGGCGGCATAGGTGGAATCTTCATGCTGAGCCATGATGAGAGCACCTTGTTCACGCTGATGCCCTGCGAAGGCACATAGCCCATCAGCATCAGGTCCTGACTGTCCCACACCAGGTTCTCGCTCCATTCATCCTCCTGGAAGTTCATGTTTCTGAAAGCCTCGCTGCTCTCCGGCAGCTCGTCCATCGAAGTATAGGAAGTCTCCAGCACCGCCCCGCCGTTGGTTCTCACATTGTTGCGGTGTACGGCCAAGGTCCATTCCTCAGGCTCCTCCTGCCCCTCAGTAGGCGTATAATAAGAGAAGGTGTTCTTCTTGATTCCCTCTCCGAAGACATCAAACCAGTACATATACTGTCCCGCCTTTCTGCCCTGTGTAGCTGCCTCATGTCCCGCCTCCGACTCGTCCTTCTCGCCGGTGGCAGTCATCGGAATCGGGTAAGCCGCAAATTCCGTCTGCGCCTTCATCAGCGCCTCCTCATCCCCCGCCTCAGTGAGTCGCTGCAGCAGGTTCAGGTCCACGTAATACCAGTCAGTCCAACTGGTAGCATCTATCAGAAGCTGACCTTTCGCTGGCACTATCTCCTTCGGCTGGTCGTAGATATCGTCAAAAATACCGTTGCAGGAAGTGAGCATCAGGATTCCCACTCCAGCAACGGTCATTTTGAGATGATTCATGATTGAATGAAATATCATCTGCTAAACAAGTTTATCAAAATTATTTTTTTAGGAATTTCTTACCGTTGATGATGACCACACCCTTGTAGTTGTCGCCTACCAGCTGGCCCTGCAGGTTGTACATCTTTTCTTTGCCCTTAGCAGTCTCGCCCTTCACAGCACCGATGCCGTTGGTCACCGCCTTGAAGTTGGTTGAGATATAGAAAGGCATAGCCCCCATCTGGAATCTGTTGATGATGTCGCTCACCTTGGAGCCTTCATACTTCACGAGGATATTATTGTCCTTCTCGGCGTTGAAGCTATAATCATTGTCCATATTCATGCTTCCGCCCTTGCAGACAACGTGGAATTTCAGACCGTCGTTCTTGTAGTCACGATAGAAACCACCCTTCGCCTCATCGTAGGTAAGCCCCTTGATGGTGTAAGTGCCGAGAGTCATGTTGCCCATCACAGTATTGTCAAGCGTATAGGTAGGCACGGTCACGTCCATCTTCTGCGTCTCGCCATCCATATACTTGCGCACCTGATAAGTAACGCCCGCATTCTCATAGTTCATCATTCCGCCAATGCTCACGGTTATCGGACTGCTCACTTCCTTGATGTAGTAAGACTTGATGCTGTAGGTGAGCGGTAAAGGCATCTTGCCATATTTGAACACCACTTTCAGCGTGAGCGAATTGTCAGCCATATTATAAGTACCGGTAAGCGATGAACCGGTGATGGATTTCTCCTCATTATTCACAGTCACCTTGGCGCTGAAAGTCTGGTCGGCCATCGTGATGACATGATTTTCGCCCTTAGTAAACGTCACATTCTCGATAGTGAACGAAGGGATGGTAGCCATACCTTCCATAGCAGGGAGCGTGATGTTGCCAGCCGACATGCTGACCATTTCAAATTTCACCGTATCGCTCTCGCAAGGAGTATTCTGGCCCATCACAGCCATTTCAGAAGCACCGGAAAACTTCAGAGCACCATGCATCTGAGCCGACATAGAGGAAGCCAACATAGTGGCAAAAATAAGCGTAAAGAATTTCTTCATTTTATACAATCTTTCGTTTAAATTACTAATCTATTACCTTTTATTGAGTTGTTCCCTTGATGGGGAAGAATAGAGGAATCGGCAGCCCGTCACAGGCCTCCAGTTCCTTTTCGGGGTGCAAAGATACAAGGTTTCTCCGGAATGTGCAATACCTAAAAATATGTATTCCGCCTAATCCCCATTTGTAGGTATTAGACGGAATATCTCTAAAATTCTAATCCACGATTTCAGCAGTTTGGTCTTTGCCGCTGTAGAACCAGAAGCCGGCTATCAGACCGATGAAAACCACCAGGATTCCCACCATCTCCACGATGTGATTTCCCGGGTCCACCCATATCTCCTTGAAGAAGCCGTTGCGTGCAGCAATCTCCACAGCCGACCAGAGCACGATCACGTTGGCAAGCGCCATTCTCAGGTTTCTGCCCCAGCTCTTGATGTGCAGTTCCTTCTTGAATATCATGCCCGAACCTATCAGGCAGAGAATGCCCACGGCGTAGGTAATAGGATGAGTAGAACCGAGGAAGACAGGGTCGTAGCAGAACATGAGCAGCAGATACAAACCCCACATCATGATGTTCCATTCCATGAAGGTGACGATGGCAGGATGATGAGCCATCGGACGCAGTTCCACACGTTCTTTCACGCCACAGTGGTTTTGAATCCAACGGATGAAATCGCAGCCCGTTTTGGTGCAGAACACGTACATCACGATAAACATCATCCACATACCGAAAGAGGCAGGCATGATGAGGTATTCAGGTCGGGAACCGCGAATTTCCTTGAGTTCCGCACGTCCGAATTCCTCGATGGGAGTACCATTGAGCGTATAAGTATGATGAACCCCTACACCATTCACATATTCCGTAGCAGTCTGCACGATACCGTTGCCCACCAGGTCGCAGTGCACGCCGTATCTCTGTGCATAGTAGGCGAAGAGGAATTCCACCCATCCGGTCCAGAAGAGCAGTGCACCCGTCATTCCATAGCAAGTCTGTTTCGTATCCCCTTTCACGAACACGCCGCAGATGGTGACGATGAGTCCCACAAAACCCATCGCGAAAGCCGAGTAGTGCAGCGTGGTAGGTTCGAGCGTATGTTCCATGATGATCATGAGCGCATGTCCGAGCGGCATCAGGAGCAGGATGATGAGGATAGATCCGATGGTCTTTCCCCAGTACAAATTCTTCATTTCCATTCTTAAAAGTCTAAAATAGTAAAATGTTATAAATTAATGAATCACTGATATAAAATTGAGTTGCAAAGGTACTACTATTTAGACAGATTCGCAATACCTACATATAATGATTTTGGAGGAAGTGAGGGGTCATCAGAAATAATGACCACGACCGGAAACCTTAATGACACTTAATGACACCCACCCTTAATGACACCTGAAGAGGTATCAAATATCTCCCTCCTCCTATAATTACCCCCAAAATATTTGGATGGTTCCTTTATTTTGTGTAAATTTGCAGCATGACTAATAAGAGCAAGATCATGGCAGAAATGAATATGAATAGGAGACTACCAGTAGGCATACAGTCTTTTAAGGAAATCAGAACCGAAAAATTACTGTATGTAGATAAGACAGATTTGATTTGGAATCTGGTAAATAGAGGAGATAAGTACAATTATCTCAGTCGTCCCCGTCGCTTTGGCAAGTCAGTTCTCATCGATACTCTACAGATGTATCTGGAGGGCAGAAAGGAACTCTTTGAGGGCTTGAAGATCATGGAACTGGAGAAGGAATGGGTAAAGCGCCCGGTCATCAGACTTGATATGAGTCAGGCTGGAGCAGAATCGAAAAGTGTACGAAGCTATTTGGATGATGCGTTCCATACTTATGAAACAGAGTATGGAATAGTAATACGTCAAGAAAGTTCACTTGCCGTGAGATTCAAGAACATCATAGAAACTGCTTGTAATAAAATCGGTCAGCAGGTGGCCATTCTTATTGATGAATACGACTCGCCACTACAGCATTCCTGGAAGACGGTGCAGCATGAGGCTTGTACCGCCATTTATCGGGAAGTATTTGCCATTTTGAAGGCCGACGATGAGTATGAGAAGTTTGTCTTCGTTACAGGTATTACCAAATTCACTCAGATATCCTTGTTCTCAGTCTTGAATAATCTTACCAATATCAGTTTCGAGCCAGAATATGCTGCCATCTGTGGCATTACAGAAGAGGAGATAGCAGAAAACTTCCAGCCAGAGATAGCGAGCATGGGGAAATTGAATGGATGGTCCATACAGAAGACCCATGATCATTTGAAAGAATATTATGATGGTTATCATTTCTCTTTCAGAAACATGGTGGACATCTACAATCCTTACAGCCTCATCTATGCCCTTAACTCTGGGGAATTGCGAAATTATTGGGCTGCATCTGGTGCAACCTCTTTGCTTCCTAAGTTTGTGGATGATATAGAGATAGATCTGGAACGTTTCGAGGAATGCTATATTGACCGTGAAACATTGGAGTTGTCGGATGTGATAGATGGAGGAGCAGAATTGTTTCTCTATCAGTCTGGCTATCTCACAATCAAGAGCTATGAAGATGAAGTCTATACGCTTGGTTTTCCGAATGAAGAAGTCAAGAGGGCGCTGTACAAAATGGTGGTCCCTGCTTTGACGATGCAAAACAATTCGAGGCCAGTTTCCGTGCAGACTCTCTTGATGAAGACTATGCGAGAAGGTAATGTATCAGAGGCGATGAAGCATCTGAAGGCTCTCATTGCTGATGTCCCTTACAGCAATAAAAAGCTGGCAAGTATGGATATGGAAGAGCGTTATCGTCTCATTATCAGTACTCTTTTCAATGCAGTAGGTCTGAATGTGCAAGTAGAAAAGATGCTTGCTACAGGTCGGATTGATATTGTGGCAAAGGCTCCTCGATTCATTTATGTGATAGAACTTAAACTATCCAAGAATGGAGGTAAGTCGGCTGGCGCTGAGCAGATAAGAACCCATCACTATCTCGAACCTTTCAAAAGCGATAAACGTAAAGTAATAGGCTTGAGCATTGAATTGGATGATTTAGGTAAAGGCTTACTTGGCTGGAAAGAAGTGGCAGAATGAGCTTAATGACACTTAATGACACCCACCCTTAATGACACCTGAAGAGATTATTGCAGACTATTCCCGATGCTTCGGTTCCGGCTCCGCCGCCATAACCGAGTCTTCCTTTGGCAGTTCATAAAGCCTGATGCTGCGGTCTTGTAGGAAAATATGGTTGAGAGTGAAGGCAAGCGATTCCAGGGTTTGTTCCCTGACGGCAGGTTTCAGTTCGCATTCCCATACCACGATCGTGTGCCAGCCCATTTCAGCCAGTTTGTGCATTACCTCAAGATCCCGCTGCTGATTGCGCAGAATCTTATCCTGCCAGAACTTGGTGTTAGATTTCGGCACAACGTAGTATTTACATCCTTCATGTCCGTGCCAGAAGCATCCGTTCACGAAGATGCAGGTGCGGTATTTGCGCAGCACGATGTCTGGTTTTCCTGGCAAGCGTGGATGGTTTAGCCTGTATCTGAATCCGTGCGACCACAGGAATTTCCTGACAAGGACTTCCGGCTTGGTGTCCTTGCCTTTGATTGCCGCCATGTTGTTGTGACGCTGTTGTATGGTCAAACGGTCCGACATCTTTAATTTATCATCAACATCTGTTTAACATTGCAACATCGCAGCAGGCGTTATGTTCAGAACCTTGCATAGCAATCTAGCTATTTTTAGAGTAGGCTCAGAGCGCCCTGTTACATAATCGTTAATACGTGAAGGACTTACTCCAATTTCTGAAGCCAGTTGTTTTTGAGTCATTTTCTTTTCATTTAAAGAAAGTTCGATAAGTTCAGAAACAGAAGGCTTTCCGATAGGAAAATGTTTCTTTTCGTATGACTCAACAATGTCCGACATTAATGTCAGTTCTATGGCATTCTTATCGTTGGCAGGCGTATCGTCCGTTACCAATGGCAGGAGATCTTCTATTCTGTTGAGTGCAAACTCATATTGTTCTTTCGTAATTCTATCCATAATAATTTCATTAGAGACACAAAGAGTATTTTCACCACGAACAAAACTATCCCATAAGAAATGATATTTGCTCCGTGGCGACACAATCTATATAAGACAATTCGTATCTAAAACCAAACGACTCATGCCATTTCTAATTTATGTAAATCCATATTATTGATTTCGTCAAGTCTTTTCTGGTCAAGCACACCCGAATCCCAAAGTTCATTCAGAGATTCATCCATTTTCTTTGAATAATAAGAATATAACAATTCTTCCAAACCTTTCTGAGAATCATCTACTTGAAACATTTGCAAGAGGTGTACTTGTGTACTATTTAAAACCGTTGCTGCCATAACCTTTATATTAAAACGTTCTACATTTTGTTGCAAATTTACATTTTTCCTTTGAAAACCCAAAAGAAAAGCCCAAAAACTTGGAGAAAAGAGATATATTTCTTATTTTTGCAGCAGATTTAAAACATAAAAAGATGGGAACATATAAGTATCAAGCTGAAATAATATGTCCAAAAGCTACTTACCCAACTACATCATGATATGAGAAACATATACAAAGCTATAGGTAATCGTATTTCTTCAGGAATTGTAACTAACAAAGATGGCAATATCACTACACCAGCAAGCAACGGACATTATAACTTGTTTGAATTCCCATCATGTGACTTATCCAAAACATTTAAACTATAGGAGGGAAATTATGAAAACAATAAAAGGTATTTGCATAAAGAAGCGCAACTTCGACAAATTCAAGAAAGTAGCCGATCTTATATATTTCGATGGACCATTGTTGTCACACTACGTTACCAACAAAGGTGACAACTTTCTCTTCTATTGGATAGACCAAGATGATACAAACAATCGTTGGATGTTCATCAGAACCGATTACGACAATATACAAAAGTACACGAATAAAAAGCAAACATTGCGTAACGTATTAAGTTCGCCATTAGACGACATTGTATATACAGTCGATATTGATGAAGAAGGCAATCATCACAACTTTCAGGCCCACTCCATAGAAGATCTTCCAGAGGATTATCTCCCTACCGAAGATTCTTATTATGAATTTGAGCCAAAAGATGTGAACAAAGAGAACTTATCCATAGCAGAAATGAGCGGCAAGAAACTTGACTGGTTCCGCAAGGTCTGTGCAGCGGTACTTTAGAATTTCTTTGAATATCTCCGAAAATCTTGTAGAATTTTGAAGATTTCTACAAGATTTTCAGAGAATATGCAAGACGGGGTTAGCCGATGGCTTACATTTATTTCCTAAACTTTATCAACTCCTCACCACTCATAAACACTGGCTGCCCCTCAGCATACGCTTCTTTCAACTTCGCATCAGTCTCGTATTTCTTCTTGTCGGCTTCGAGTATTCCTTGAATATCAAATTCTCCAAGCGTTATCTCTTCATCGAAAAAATAACAGAAATACTTGTCGTGTCGCGGATTCAAATAACCTTGTTTTATCATTTGCTCACGAGACAGCTCACCAGTGTTCTTCACACGAAATGCCTTGTAAACCTTATGCTCGCCATCCTTATATAAAATCACAAACTTAGCGTGCTTCACGTAATCACGACTCTTCACCACACCTCCATGCGCTTCCTTACCCAGTCGCACATTGTAGGCATCATCACGCTTACCACCTCGTCTACTGAATATCCAGTTCAAATGATCGATACCATTCACGATACCAATGAGAAACGTTGCCAATGGGTAGTTCTCCAAATAGTGCATGGTAAGAAACTCCTTCGGAATGACATCATGCGGACGTGCTTCCACAATAGGCATCACATCCTCTGGCAACGTTCTTGGATCTACACCAAGCGGACACTTGGCGATATAGAACGCTTGTTTCAACTCAAACATCACGGCTTCGTTCTCATCCATCACCTTTTTCTTAATAGCTTCGCTCTCTTCTTTCTCCGGCTTGCGCAGTGCAAGTGAGAAATATTGTTGGTCGCTACCTTCCCTATTGTCGAAAGGATGATAAACCTTACCAAGGAGCGTTTGGAAATTCTCCTTGATATATGTGTCTGGATTCACCTCAGCGTGCGCAGTCATGGCGTAGAAGTCAAAGTTATCTTTGAGCATCTTCTGAATTTCCTTACGAAATATCTTTCGTACATTGTTGCGCCACTGCTCTTTACTTGAAGAGTTGTTGCGACCATAGAGAGCTACCACAAAGAGAAAGTTCACATCAAAGTGTGCCAATAAGAACGTATCTCGGTCATACAGTCTGTTATCAAACTGCCTGCTGATGTAATACTGCTTTCTACGCTTTCCCTCTTCCTTGTCGCTGTCTATCAAATGAATTTCTTTCTCTGGGATAAGAACGTTTTGGTTGGCAGAAATAAAGAAGTTTGGTATGATGTTGTAGCCCTCGGTAACATCGTCACGCAACTTTACATGGCCGCTTTGGTCTTCTGGCTTGCCATCGTTGAACAAGTCCAAGTTCCACTGAATGACATTTCTTGCGTAGGTAAACTGCTTATATACTGACTCCTTACCAAGTGAGTTGCCACGCTTGTAGTATTTGGAATCACCTATATAATAGATATTGTCATCGTTTTCATTATTGGTCAGCTCCTGGTACTGATAGATGTGATCCACTCGTTTTCCGTCAGGTTGGTCTTTCAAGTCCTTTGGCAACTTCTGGTCACCTGCTATCAACTCGTCAATGATGGCTTCAAACACGACATGGAAACTCTTCACAAGCAAATACTCTCTTTGGTCTACGTTCAGCGTTACATTGTCAGGTCTGTTAAAGAACGCATAGCAATAGCTCCAAAGCTCCAACGCCTTGTCGGAGAAATACTTGTACTTGATTTGTTTGAGTCTTCTCTTTCCATAGCCGTTGATGTATCGCTTGAACTTTTCGCCTTTTATCAAAGGGAAGTTTACGTTTATCTTGACAGGGAAACCGTATTCCGCCCTCATATATTCCAAGATACTGTAATATATGACAAGTAACTCTTCGTCAAAGTTGATTTGACGCTTCTTGTTGATAGGGTTCAAATAACTGGCATCTTGACGACGTGTACCACCGATGCTTTCTTGAATGACTACTTGGCTTCGGGATATTGTGCGTATCCAGTTGATTTTGTTGTAACCCGAATGGAGGTTCTTGACGATGAACATCACGAAACTCTCATTCTTCTTGTTCCATTCTTGCAACGCCAACAACACATCGAGGAAAGTGCTTGCCTTGCGCTTCCTCATGTGTCCCATCATCGGTGCTTGTTTATATAACACAATGCTTGCCTGCTTCTTGTTTGCGTAGCGGTCAAACTCATGGTCACGGAAAACGCAGATGGCACGGTATATCCATACGCTTAGTTCGTAGATAAACTTATGTTCATCGACTGACATCTTGCAATCGTCAGCATTGATTAAGTCCTTTGGGTCTATATGTCCAAATACTTTCTCATGTCTAAACTCACCTTCCAACAGTACCTTTGGCAGAATAAACACGCAATCGTTCACATCAGGATCGTCGTTGAAATAGTAGCCTACATAGCTTAGGCTTACTTTTCCTTCCACGTCTTGAAGCACACCAAGACCTTTGAGAACGTCGCAAACGTCCTCATAATCATATTGGTATTCCTCGATTAATATGCGCATAGTCTTATTCTGTTACTTCTTCTACTGTCCAACCTTGTTTCTTTGCAAATCCGATGATGAAATCAATATTGTATATGCTCCATCCATTTAAGACCTTATACTTGATTCCATTTGCAGAAGTTTGTTCATTTACATAATAGCGCAAATAGCTATTTTTAATAGAATCTTCACGAGCAATTATTCCGGCATATTTATATTTAACTGTATTGTCAAATGCTAAATCACTTTGAAGCTCCTCGAAAGTCTTGTCTTTATGTTCGGTTATATATTTAATCACGATATTTAAGCCAAGGTCTTTCTTGGAAAGCCCAGATTTGCCATTAAATATATATCTGGTATTATCATTTGCTTCTCCAGAAGTTTCTATCGGTATAACATCATCATTTGGAACAATATCACCTTTTTTAAGAATGTTTGATTCGCCAACAACATTCACCAAGAACTTTCTGACGGCAGCAATATTCACCTTGTTGTCATCATTATAGAAAGCATCGTAACTAATTTCATCGCTTCCATTGTCGCTCACCTTGAACAAGGTTATATCACCATCCTTAAAAACATCGTTCCAAAGATAGAACAACACTTTGCCAACAAACTTGTCTTCTGTGATAAACTCATTATCCTTTGCTGGCTTACAGAAGAAATAGCCGAGTTTCTTATCATCACTGCTTGTTTCTTTAGCAATCTTCTTGTTGATTTCTGTGACGAAAGCCCACCAGTCGCTATATTCACCACCGCACTGTATCTTCCATCCTTTGCCTGCATCTGTAATCTTGACGTATCTCCAGTCCCAACGGCGCTTGAAAGCGGAGTCGATTGGGAATAGACTTTGGTCACTTGTGTTCATAGTTGCCCAGATATAGAGGTTGTTTGGAAACAAAAGCACTCTACCCTTCTTGATGTCTTTCGTGAGGGAACTGTCCTCATAGTTACTGGTGTAGTCTTCAACAACGCCATCCACATCAAACCCATTTTCAAGAGCATATTCACCACCCTCATCAAACGCAGCCTCTATCTCTTTTTGCAAGTCCGAGTCTGCTTCTATTTGATATGTCGAGAACCCATCATCGCTTCTATCAAGCAACTGGAATAAATCACCGAAAATCTGTGCGCAGTTGCCACGGTTGATTTCCTCAATCACCAAGAACTGAGGTTCTGTCGTTTCACCGCCCTTTGCATACTTCTGCCATGCGCCAAGATACGCTTTTAAGAACGCTTGCTTGACGTAACTATAAGTAATGCGATTTTCCTTTAATTCTACTTTTGTGCCATCTTTTTGAGAAACTTTTATTGGTTCACCTTGTAAACCATAGACTGTACTTTCTGCCATAACTGGTTTATATGCGCCAACAAACGTTGAGTAATCACTATCAGGGTGGAATGTTGTACGGATAGTTGAGTAAAACTTTGTAATTCTCTTAATCTCAAACGATTTTCCTGTGCCTGGGGCGCCGTAATAAATTTGTTGAAGAGGTGCCATTATTTTTGTTTTTTTTACACTTGCTCCCATAGATCGTATTTTTTTATCATCAAACTCAATAGTATTAAAGTCACTTTTAGGCAATTTTGCCAACGTGTTGCCATCTGTATTTAGAGTTAAATAATACGTGCCATTAGGCATCTTGTCGTCATTAATTTGTACAAGATAATAGTCTGTCAAATTTGGAGAGTCAGCTCTTTTTGCTTTTGCTCCATCAAAAGATATTTTAAGTAAATCTTGCTTACCTCTATTGTTGACATTTATTTCATAATATTTCAGACCTTTCTCAAAAGGTTTTAATCTATCAATATTTACTATTTCTGCCACTCTTTTCGTCTCTCCATTCTTTGTCTCATTCTTTACGAACAAAACAACCCTATTTAATTTGTTCACGGTAAAGCATAATTCTGAACATCCATTCTTCACTATGTGGCTAATTAGAATCTCGTCACCAGGAGTAACATTATAGTCTCTATAAATATCACCCATCTGGTTAATTCTAAACTCTCGGACATTTGAAGATTTAAGAGTATATTCTTTAGAAGAGTTAGCATCATGTATAGACACATCTATACCTAAAGGAAAGATATCAGACATATCGACATCTGTACCCACAAGCATATAACACTCGTGAGTATTACCCAATCCTATCTCTGTTGCATTAGGTCTATGAATATATTGCGTTATTCTTGTCAATCCCATAACTATAAATATTTTTTAATAATATTGGCTATTCCTTTTGCCATTAGACAAGGAACGGCATTACCTATTTGCATGTATGTTTTGAGATAAGCACCAAGAAACAAGTAGTCATCAGGAAATGATTGACATCTTGCAGCTTCTCTTGGCGTAATTGCCCTTGTCTGAAAAGGATGAATATGCGAATGACAGTCCATTCTCAAATGCGCTGTAATTGTTCGTGAAGGTTTGTCTGCAACAAGTTTGTAGTATTTATCTTTGAAGCAGTGCAACCTATTTGTATACGGCATTATGTCTGAAATTTTAGGATCAGAAGCATCATCGCCTTGATTCAACAGACGATATATATCGTAATTTATATCATTTACATATCGTGCCTTGTGATTGTAAAGAATAGGGATTTTGCGTCCGCCATTTATTAAACGTAGATATGGCGTTTCATCCCCAGAGAAAGTATTAACATCTATTTTCTTTCCAGAATTTTCGTCGTCTTTCTCATTCATGTTCTTTATTCTTGGAGCATCTAATGGTTTGATATTTTCCAGAGCATCACGCAATAGATAATGATGTTTATTCTCGTTAGCCTTACTGATTTCTTCAAATATTGTACTTGGAGTGATATTTTGCTTTTCAGCAATGTCATTCCTAATAGCAATATAAATTAACCTTTCTCTACTTTGTGAGACAGAAAAATCTAATGAGTTTAATAACTTGTATGAAACAGTATAGCTATAAGTTGTACCATTTTTTTCTTCTTCTATACTTTCGTAGTCCTCAACAACTTGATCTGCAACTTTTAGCATACCTTTTACATTTTCCATCACAACAAACTTAGGCAAAATCTTTTTTATGCCTTTAATATAATATTTATACAATTCATTGCGAGGGTCATCTATTACACGTTGTTGATTTGCACTGCTAAATCCTTGGCAAGGAGGACCGCCAACTACTATGTCTACATCTTCATCTATATAGTCTTGAACGTTATCGACAATTTTCCGAATATCTCCTTTTATTACTTTTTTAGAAGCAATTTCTGGATGATTATATCTATATGTTCTCACACAAACATCTTCAAAATCATTTGCGAAACACACTCTAAAACCAGCTTGGGTAAATCCATAACTTAATCCACCTGCTCCTGCAAAAAAATCTGCAAAAGTAGGTTTGTGTTCTTTCTTGCATTTATCTTGAATTTGTTTGCGCTTCTTATTGCTTAATTTGTCGAGTTGATTACCAAACATTTTCTTGTTGGTAATATAAAACCAAACACAGTTTATAAATCTACCATACAAATCTTTTGTTATGGTTTTCAACAATGTCAAATCTTCCATATTGTCAATTATTCCCATATCTTTAATTTCTAATATAATGGAATCCGACAATGTTGCATTGGTAATAACAGTTTTATTTTTTTCTGCTATTACCTCCACAATCCTTATATAGACAAGAATTAATTCTAAAAACTCATCCTTGTTTGATATGTTTTTTACCGTAGAAAAAATCATGCGACTAATTTATCTAAATTCTTTTTAAT
>ERZ1034713.541-NODE-541-length-21760-cov-29.069247_pt1 | contig 21760 bp, 18 predicted proteins | sample MGYA00520692_ERZ1034713 | MGnify/ENA primary metagenome ERZ1034713 (study PRJEB33766, sample SAMN09781717) | gut metagenome | biome: gut microbiome | host: Homo sapiens | place: Madagascar | study: EMG produced TPA metagenomics assembly of the PRJNA485056 data... | reverse complement strand
CCTTTGACCGCAGCCCGCTGGACGGCTACGCCCTGCACAGCGCGGATACCGCCGGAGCAAGCCGGGAGACCCCGGTCACCCTGCCGGTGGTAATGAAGCTCTACGCGGGCGATGCCCCGGCTGCGGCGCTGCCCGCAGGCTGTGCTGCCCGCATTATGACCGGAGCCCCCCTGCCGGAGGGCGCGGACTGCGTCCTGATGCAGGAGCTGACCGACAGCGGCGAAGAGACCGTACAGCTGTATGCCGCCGTAAAGCCCCTGCAAAACGTGGTGTTCCGGGGGGAAGATGTAGCCGCAGGTGCGGTCATTGCGCCCGCCGGGACGGTGCTCACCCCCGCCCATCTGGGCGTGCTGGCCGGGCAGGGTTACGCCGAAGTAGCGGTCTGCCGTCCGCTGACCGTGGGTATCCTTTCTACCGGCAGCGAGCTGCTGGAACCCGGCGCACCGTGGGCACCCGGTAAAATTTACGATGCCAACGGCATCCAGAACGCCGCCCGGCTGCGTCAGCTGGGCTTTGCCGTGGAGCGGCAGCAGTGCTCCGACGACCCGGAGGTCATCACCGGTAAAATGCAGGAGTTGCTGACCCGCTGCGATGCTGTTATCACCAGCGGCGGCGTTTCCGTGGGACAGAAGGACTATCTGCCCCTTGTGCTGGAAAAGCTGGGCGCACAACTGCTGGTGGAGGGCGTAGCCCAGAAGCCCGGCAGCCCCATGCTGGCGGCAACGCTGGGCGGCAAGCTGGTGTTCTGCCTGTCCGGCAACCCCTTTGCCGCCGCCGCTACGCTGGAACAGTACGCCATTCCCGCGCTGCTGCGCGCTGCCGGACGGCGGGAGGAGAGCTGCATTCCTGCCCGCACCGTCTGCACCCTGACCAATGGTTTTTCTAAAGCCAGCAAGGGCAACCGCTATCTGCGGGCCACCGCCTGCGGCGGCAAGGTGACGCTGCCCGGCGCAGGCAACACTGAGGTGCACTCCTCCGGTGCGCTGTCTGCCATGATGGGCTGTAACTGTCTGGTGGAGATCCCTGCCGGCAGCGGGCCGGTGGAACCCGGTATGGAAGTGGAGGTGCTTTGCTTTGTACAGTGAACAAAAACAGGCGCTTGCCGAAACACAGGCACTCAAGCGCCCGGCGGTGCTGGCCGTCAGCGGGGTGCACAATAGCGGTAAGACCACCCTGCTGGAAAAGCTGCTGCCCGTGCTGCGCAGCCGTGGGCTGAAGGTGGGCGTCATCAAGCACGACGGCCACGATTTTACCCCGGACGTGCCCGGCACCGACAGCTACCGTCTGCGGGAAGCCGGTGCCGAGGGCGTGGCGGTCTACTCCGGCACGCGCTATCTGCTGACCGAGGAATTTCGCCTGACCGAGCAGGATCTACTTGCCCTGTTCGAGCGTCACGGCTACGACCTTGTGCTGCTGGAAGGGTTCAAATCCAGCGGTTGGCCGAAGATCGAGGTGGTGCGCAGCGCCATCTCGGATGCGCCCGCTTCCTTCCAGCCGTTGGCGGTGGTGGGGGATATCCCCGGCGCAGATTTTGACCTGAACGATATTCCGGCACTGGCAGACTGGATCGAAGCCCAGATGCCCGCGCTGTAAGGAGAATGCCATCATGAAACTGATCCGCACTGCTGACGCCGTAGGGCAGGTGCTCTGCCATGATATCACCCAGATCATCCCGGGCGAGTACAAGGATGCCCGCTTCCGCAAGGGGCACGTCATCCAGCCCGAGGATATCCCCGTGCTGCTTTCCATCGGCAAGGAGAACCTCTACGTCTGGGAAAAGCACCCCGGCATCCTCCACGAGGACGAAGCAGCCGCCCTGCTGTATAAGGCTGCTGCTGGCAAAAATATCCACGGTACTGCGCCGAAAGAGGGCAAGATTGAACTGATCGCGGATTGCGACGGCCTTTTGAAGATCAACCGCAGGGCGCTGATGGCCGTGAACAGCACCCCGCAGATGATGATCGCCACCATCCACGGCGACCTGCCGGTGAAAAAGGGGCAGAAGCTGGCCGGTACCCGCATCATCCCGCTGGTCATCGAGCAGGAGAAGATGGACGCCATGCAGGCTGCTGCCGGGGCAGAGCCTATCCTGAACGTGCTGCCCATGCAGGCCAAGAAGGTGGGCATCATCACCACCGGCAGCGAGGTGTTCAAGGGACGCATCGAGGATAAATTTACCCCCATCCTGCAAAGCAAGCTGGCGGTCTACGGCTGCGAGATGGTTTTCCATAAAGTCTGCGATGATGACCCCGCCGGGATCACCGCCGCCATTTTGGAGGCCAAGGCCGCAGGGTGCGAGCTGATTTTTACCACCGGCGGCATGAGCGTAGACCCCGATGACCGCACCCCGCTGGCTATCAAGAATACCGGGGCGGACATCATCACCTACGGCGCGCCGGTGCTGCCGGGGGCCATGTTCCTTGTCAGCTATCTGGACGGTGTGCCGGTGTGCGGCCTGCCCGGCTGCGTGATGTACGCCAAGCGCACCATCTTCGACCTGTTGCTGCCCCGTCTGCTGGCGGATGACCCCATCACCGCTGAGGATATTGCCCGGCTGGGCGAGGGCGGCCTGTGCCTGAACTGCGAAGTGTGCCACTGGCCGAACTGCGGCTTTGGGCACTGCTGAAACCCTCTCAGTCAAAGCCTTTTGGCTTTGCCAGCTCCCCCGAAGGGGGAACTTTACTAAGGTGAAAAAATATGAGTGAAAATAATCTGACGCATTTTGATGCCGCCGGGAACGCTGTGATGGTGGACGTGAGCGCAAAGCCCGTCACCGCCCGGGAAGCCATTGCCCACGGCATTATTACCATGAACGCCGAAGCCTTTGCCGCCGTGCAGAGCGGCACCGTGAAAAAGGGCGATGTGCTGGGCGTGGCGCGTATTGCGGGCATCATGGCCACCAAGCGCACCAGCGAGCTGATCCCCCTGTGCCATCCGCTGCCCCTGACCAAGGTGGGCATCGAGTTCCGTCTGCTGCCCGAGCGGCAGGCCGTGGAAGCCCTGTGCACCGTAAAGACCGGCGGTGTGACCGGCGTGGAGATGGAGGCGCTGACCGGCGTTTCCACCGCGCTGCTGACCATCTACGATATGTGCAAGGCCGTGGATAAGGGCATGGAGCTGGGCGGGATCCATCTGGTGGAAAAGACCGGCGGCAAGAGCGGCCACTACATCCGGGCGGAGGGTGGCTATGTTTGATCGTTACCAGCGCGGGATCCATTATCTGCGCCTGTCGGTGACCGACCTGTGCAACCTGCGCTGCCGCTACTGTATGCCGGACGGCGTGGAAAAGCTGGAGCGGGAGGCCGTGCTGACCTACGAAGAGTTTCTGCGCTTGGCTGCGCTGTTTGCCCAGTGCGGCATCGACACCGTGCGGGTGACCGGCGGCGAGCCGCTGGTGCGCAAGAACGTGGCGCAGCTGGTGGCAGGACTTAAAGTGACCCCGGGCATCCGCCGGGTCACCCTGACCACCAACGCCGTGCTGCTGGCAGAGCAGCTGCCTGCCTTGCTGGACGCCGGGCTGGACAGTGTGAACATCAGTCTGGACACCCTGCGCCCGGAGGTATTCCACCAGATCACCGCCCGGGACGATTTTGCCGCCGTGCAGGCGGGCTTGCAGGCGGCTCTGGAAAGCGGCCTGCCCGTCAAGCTGAACTGCGTGCCGCAGGCGGGCGTCAACGAGGGCGAGCTGGAACAGCTCGCCGCGCTGGCAAAGGACAACGCCCTGCAGGTGCGGTTCATTGAGATGATGCCCATCGGCTATGGCGCTGCCATGCCCTGCATCTCCGGTCCGGAACTGCGGGCGCGGTTTGCCCGGCGCTGGCCGGAGCTTGCGCCCCTTTCCCCCGCGCAGGAGCACGCCTTGGGCGACGGCCCGGCGGTGTACTACACCGTGCCGGGCTGGCAGGGCAGCATCGGCTTTATTGCAGCGGTGCACGGCAAGTTCTGCGCCTCCTGCAACCGGGTGCGGCTGACCAGTCAGGGTTTTTTGCGCCCCTGCCTTGCCAGCGAGAACGGCTGCGACCTGCGCGCACTGCTGCGCAGCGGCGCGGACGATGCGCAGCTGCTGGCCGCTATCCGGGAGACCATCTGGGCAAAGCCCCGGGAACACCATTTTGAAGACAGTTCCATGCCCGCTACCCGCGGGATGTATCGCATTGGAGGATAAAGAAGTATGGGTAAGCTTCTGGCAATCTGCACCAGCCCCAAGCGGGGCACTGTAAAGAACGAGGTGCCCAGCGCCGTCCTGACCCCGGAGTGGGGCATTGTGGAGGACGCCCACGGCGGCAACTGGCACCGTCAGGTCAGTATGCTCAGCGCCGAAAAAATCGAGGCGTTCCGCAAGAAGATCTGGGTGGACTACGGTGCCTTCGGCGAAAATCTGGTCATCGAGGGCTTCGATTTCCGCAATCTGCCGGTGACAAGCCGGTTCGCCATCGGGGACGTGGTGCTGGAAATGACCCAGATCGGCAAAGAGTGCCACAACGACTGCGTCATCAAGCAGCAGACCGGCGAGTGCATCATGCCCCACGAGGGCGTGTTTGCTCGAGTACTGACCGGCGGCGAGATCCATGTAGGGGACGAGGTGACCTTGCTGCCCGCACTGGAAAACCCACCCCTGCGTGCCGCCGTCATCACCCTTTCCGATAAAGGCAGCCGTGGTGAGCGGGAGGATAAAAGCGGGCCGCTGATTGCCCAAATGCTCACTGCCGCTGGCTATGTGGTGGAGGAGACCATGATCCTGCCGGACGAAGCCAAGGCGCTGAAAGCGCAGCTCATCCGCATGGCAGACGGCCGTCAGGTGAACCTTGTGCTCACCACCGGCGGCACCGGCTTCTCCCCCCGGGACATCACCCCGGAAGCCACCTGCGCCGTGGCTGACCGCAACGCCCCCGGCATTGCCGAGGCCATGCGCTACCACAGCCTGAGCATCACCCCGCGCGGGATGCTGAGCCGTGGTGTCAGTGTGCTGCGCGGCAAGACCCTGATCGTCAACCTGCCGGGCAGCCCCAAGGCAGTGCAGGAGAACCTCGAGTACATCCTGCCCAGCTTGGAGCACGGAGTCCGCATCGCCGCGGGTCTGGACGGCGAGTGCGCCCGCAAATAAAAATGGTTTTTCGCCCCGTTTTTCTTTACGGGACGTAGAAATATAATTTTGCTTTACTTAAAGTAAGGAGAAAACAGAGATGAACGACCATCGCATTTCCCGTCGGAGCTTTCTGGCCGCTGCCGGTATGGCCGGTGCAGCCGCTGCCCTCACCGCCTGCGGCGGTGCTGCTTCCAGCGCAGCATCGTCCGTGGCTTCCTCTGCCGCCGCTTCCCCGGAAGCAGCCCAGAGCGTGGAGCTGATCGTGTTTGCCGCCGCCTCCCTCACCGAGACACTGAATGCGATCGGTGAGAGCTACATGGCAGAGCACCCGGAGGTGACCTTCCGGTTCAACTTCGACTCCTCCGGTACCCTCAAGACCCAGATCCAGGAGGGCGCGGATTGCGATCTGTTCATCTCTGCCGGTCAGAAGCAGATGAACCAGCTGGACATCACCGCTTCTGCCGATGTGAACAAGGACGGTCTTGACTTTGTGGATGCCGACAGCCGCGTGAACCTGCTGGAAAACAAGGTGGTGCTCTGCGTGCCGGAGGGCAGCGACAAGCTCATTGACAGCTTTGACGCAATGGCCGAGCACCTGAAGGCGCAGGATATCCTGTTCTGCATGGGCAACAGCGATGTGCCTGTGGGGCAGTACACCCAGAAGATCCTTGCCTACTACCAGCTGAACGAAGCTGCATTGGCTGCTGCGGGCGTGATCACCTACGGCTCCAACGTCAAGGAAGTGATCACGCAGGTCACCGAAGGCAGCGTGGATGCCGGTGTCGTTTACTGTACTGATGCGTATAGCGCCGGTCTGACCCCCGTGGACGAGGCCACCAAGGAGATGTGCGGTCAGGTCATCTACCCCGCCGCTGTGCTGAAAGCCGCCTCCAACGCGGAGGCCGCCAAGGAGTTTTTGGCTTACTTACAGACCGACAAGGCCATGACCGTGTTCGAGGGCGTGGGCTTCAGCGCCGTATAAAGGAGCAGGCATGGACTGGTATCCGTTATGGAACAGCCTGCGCATTGCTTTGATCAGCTGCGCAGCGGTATTCTTTCTTGGCATTTTTGCGGCCTATTATATTGCCCGTCTGCCCCGGGGGGTCAAGGGTGTGCTGGATGTGCTGCTCACCCTGCCTATGGTGCTGCCGCCCACGGTGGTGGGCTACTTTCTGTTGCTGCTCTTCGGCGCAAAGCGGCCGCTGGGCATCTTTTTCATGCAGCAGTTTGGGGTAAAGCTGGTCATGAACTGGTACAGCGCCATCTTTGCCTCCATCGTGGTGGCTTTTCCGCTGATGTACCGCACCGCGCGCGGCGCGTTTGAAAGCTTTGACGAAACGCTGGCGTGGTCGGCACAGACGCTTGGACAGTCCGATACATGGATCTTCTGGCGGGTGCGGATGCCCGCCTGCCGTCAGGGCATTCTGGCGGGCACAGTGCTGGCTTTTGCCCGGGCACTGGGCGAATACGGCGCTACTAGCATGATCGCGGGCTACACCCCCGGCAAGACCGCCACCATCGCCACCACGGTCTACCAGCTCTGGCGCACCAACGATGAGCTTGGTGCCATGCGGTGGGTGCTGGTAGATATTGCCATTTCGGCGGTGGTACTGCTGGCGGTGAACCTGCTGGAGAAAAAACAGAAAGCGGGTGGCCGCAAATGAGCCTTGAAGTCAACATTGAAAAAAAGCTGGACGGCTTCACCCTGCGTGCTGCCTTTACCGCCGGTAACACCTCCACCGCCCTGCTGGGCGCTTCCGGTTGCGGCAAAAGCATGACCCTGCGGTGCATCGCGGGCATTGTAAAGCCGGACCGCGGACGCATCGTGCTGGACGGGCGGGTGCTGTTCGACAGTGACCGGCACATCGACCTGCCGCCGCAGCAGCGGGGCGTAGGGCTGCTGTTCCAGAACTACGCCCTGTTCCCCAATATGACCGTAGAACAGAATATCCTTTGCGGCCTGAAGGCAGAAAAAGACCCCGCCGCCCGCCGCACCGCCTGCGCCGAAATGCTGCGCGCCATGCGGCTGGAAGAGCTGGCAAAACGCTACCCTGCCCAGCTTTCCGGCGGGCAGCAGCAACGCACCGCACTGGCACGCATTCTGGTGGGCAAGCCCCGTATCCTGATGCTGGACGAGCCTTTCAGTGCGCTGGACAGCTACCTGCGGGAGGAGGTCGAGGGCGAGGTGGGAAGCCTGCTGGCAAATTTTGCGGGCACGGCTCTGCTGGTGACCCACAACCGGGACGAGGCCTACCGCCTGTGCAAAGAAATGATCGTGCTGAACGATGGGCAGGTGCTGCGCACCGGTAGCACCAAGGCCGTTTTTGCCGACCCTCAGAGCGTTGCCGCCGCGCGGCTGACCGGCTGCAAGAACATTCTGCCCTGCACCCCGCTGGACAGCCACACCGTCCGGCTGGACGGCTGGAACACCACCCTGCGGCTGGCACTGCCCGTCCCGGCGGGCTGCACCGCTGTGGGCATCCGTGCCCACGACTTTACGCCCTGCGCCGCCGATGTGCCCAACGCCATTCCGGTAAAGGCGGTCTCCACCAGCGAGAACCCCTTTGACTGGAACCTCATCTGCACCCCGCCGGAGGGTACGGCGCAGCTGTGGTGGAAGGTGGGCAAAACCAGCCTTTCTGCCGCCGCCCCGGAGCCGCCCCAGTATCTGTGTGCCGCGCCGGAGAGCATTATGCCGCTGAGAGGTTGAGAAAACGAATGGCCTGCACTGTGTTCCGGCCATATTCAGCGGAAAGAATAATTTGAAAATAGGGGACTTCCCCACACGCAAAGCAGCCGCTGCACGGTAAGATGCAGCGGCTGCTTTGCTTATTTGTGTAAAAATGGGAGTGCTTATGCCATATCGCGGCAGGTCACAATGTCTGCACCGGTGCCGCAGACGTCGGTCAGCACCACGTCACCCACATGGATGGGCGCGTGCAGCACCACGCTGTCCAGCGCGGCGACTACCTCGGCCATCTGTCCCTTGGGCACGGGCTTGGAGGTCTTGACCGGACAGCGGGAGTGCAGACAGCCCTCGGCGCGCACGGTGCTGGTGATGATGCGGGTGGGGTGGGTCAGCTCTTCCTTGCCGTAGGCGATGCCGTTGGGGCAGCCGTTGCCGGTCACCTTGTAGTCGTTGGCCTCATCCACCTGCAGATGGCAGCCCTGCGGGCAGCAGGTGCAAATTACTTCTTTCATATCGCTCAGGCCTCCTCGATCTCAATGGTCACTTCGTCCACAGGGGCTCTGTCCAGCAGCACTCTGGGCAGGGCAATGTGCTCCATCTCGCCGGGGGCAAGGCGGTCGCGCTTGAAACGTGCGATCACCGTGTCACCGCTCTTGACAAGGATGGTGCTCTTGCCGCAGATGCGGCGGACGCGGAAGGACACGTTGGTGCTCTTTTCCACGCCTTCCAGACGGATGCGCTGCGGCAGGGTGTAGCCAAGGTCTGCGCCGGGCTTCACGGTCAGCACACGACCCTCGGCCACAGGGCCGTTCTGGACGTAGTTGGCAGCAGCCACACCGGCCAGCTCGCTTTCGCCGGAAACAAAGTCCACCAGATCATGCACCTGCACTACATTGCCGCAGGCAAACACGCCGGGGATGCTGGTCTCCATGTTCTCGTACACGATAGCGCCCTTGGTGCGGGGGTCCATCTCGATTCCGGCCTGCTTGGTCAGCTCGTTTTCGGGGATCAGGCCCACGCTCAGCAGAATGGTGTCCACATCGAACTCCATCTCAGTGCCGGGGATGGGCTTGCGGTCGGGGCCGATCTCGGCCACGATGGCCTTTTCTACGCGGTCCTTGCCCTGAATATCCACGATGGTGTGGGAGAGGTACAGGGGGATGTCAAAGTCGTTCAGGCACTGCACGATGTTGCGGGTCAGGCCGCCGGAGTAGGGCATCACCTCTACGCAGGCCAGCACCTTTGCACCCTCAAGGGTCATGCGGCGTGCCATGATCAGGCCGATATCGCCGCTGCCGAGGATCAGCACCCGCTTGCCCACCAGATAGCCTTCCATGTTCACATAGTGCTGTGCTGCACCGGCGGTGTACACGCCGGCAGGGCGGGTGCCCGGGGTGCCGATGGCACCGCGGGTGCGCTCGCGGCAGCCCATGCCCAGAACGATGCTCTTGGCCTCGATGATCTGGTAGCCGTACTCCTTGGAAACACAGTGCACCTTTTTATCCGGGGTCACTTCCAGCACCATGGTGTCCAGCTGCACCTTTACGCCGGTGTCCTTGAGCATCTCAATGAACCGCCCGGCGTACTCCGGGCCGGTCAGCTGCTCGCCGAAGCGGTGCAGACCAAAGCCGTTGTGGATGCACTGGTTCAGAATGCCGCCCAGTTCCTTGTCGCGTTCCAGAATGAGGATGTCGCGCAGACCGCTTTCCCATGCCTTGCAGGCAGCGGCAAGGCCCGCAGGGCCGCCGCCGATAATGACCAGATCAACCATTGCTCTTTCCTCCTACCTTTGTTTCGCTGACCAGAACGTTCGAGCCGTTCTTGTCCTGCAGGATGTCCAAGGGATTTATGCCCAGCTCACGGCTGATAAGCTCCAGCACGCGGGGACCGCAGAAGCCGCCCTGACAGCGGCCCATGCCTGCACCGGCGCGGCGCTTGACGCCGTCGATGGTGTTGGCGGGCACCTCGCTGTGGAGAGCTGCCAGAATCTCGCCCTCGGTGATGGTCTCGCAGCGGCAGATCACGCGGCCGTAGGCGGGCTGCTCCTTGACAAGCGCTGCCTTTTCCTCTGCGGAAAGCTCCTTGAAACGGATGTGGCGGCGGCCGTCCTTGTAGTCGGCCTTTTCTGCGCCCAGAACACCGCGCTCTTTCAGGATGGCAACGGCCTCCTCAGCCACTGCCGGGGCGGCGGACAGGCCGGGGCTCTTCATGCCGGCCAAGTCGATCCAGCCGGGTGCTTCCGGCTCTTCACCAATGACAAAGTCGTCCACGTCCAGATTGGCGCGCACGCCCGCAAAGCTGCGGATGGACTCGCCGAAGTTGATGCTGGGCACGCTGCGCTGGGCAGTGGTCTTGACAAATTCCAGACCGCTGCTGGTGCAGGAGGTGTCGTTGCCCTCCACCGGCTCCGCGTTAGGGCCGACGAGCAGGTTGCCGTGGACGGTGGGTGCTACTAGCACGCCTTTGCCCAGCGCGTTGGGGCACTGGAAGATGACGTGGCTCACGCGGGTGCCCTCGCTCTTGTCCAGCAGGTAGTATTCGCCCCGGGTGGGGATGATGTGGAAGTTGGCGGGCTCCACCATGGAGTGTACCTTGTCTGCCCAGATACCGGCAGCGTTGATGACGCAGCGTGTCTCCACCGTGCCGCCGGGCACGGTCAGGCGGTAGCCGCCCTCGATGGCTTCGGCATCGGTCACCTTGCAGTTGCGGCGCAGCTCCACGCCGTTGCGTACCGCCACCTCGGTCATGGCCAGTGCGTACTCCCACGGGTTTACGATGGCGGCGCTGGGTGCCCACAGTGCGCCGCAGACCTTTTCAGAAAGGTTGGGCTCCATGGCAAGGGTCTCTTCCCTGGAAAGGATCTTCATGCCGGGCACGCCGTTGGCGGTGCCGTTCTCAAACAGATGCTGCAAATGGGGCAGCTCCTTCTCGTCCAGTGCCAGCACCAGAGAGCCGCACTGCTTGTAGGAGACATCCAGCTTTGCGCAGATCTCCTTGGCCAGCGCCACGCCGCGCACATTCAGCCGTGCCATGCGGGTGCCGGGGGCGGGGTCGTAGCCTGCGTGGAGAATGGCGCTGTTGGCCTTGGTGGTACAGTCTGCCACATCGTTCTCGGCCTCAAGGATGACCACCTTGTTGTCGTAGCGCGACAGCGCGTAGGCGGCAGCGGCACCGATAACGCCGCAGCCGATGATCGCGATATCATACATTGTTCTTTTCCTCCTGTCCGTTCTGCCTTGGCCCGTCGGGAGCCGGGCAGCTGTTGATGGTACAAAAAAGAGCGAAACAAACAAAGGCAACTGCCCTTGTCCGTTTCGCTCATATCTCTTGAAACAAACAGCACTTGTTGATTCTTATGATACCCTGTCCCTGCACAAAAAGCAAGGTGTTTTGCACTTTTTGTGAAACCCTTACAAAAAGTGCCTGCCGCTTTTGCGCAGAATGCAGAATGCGCAGCCTTACATATCCCACACGGCCTGATTGGTGGTGGAAATGGCGGTAGCACCGGCTTCCAGCGCAGCCAGCACGTCCTCCTTGTCCGCGATCAGCCCGCCGGTCAGCACCGGCACCTTGGCTTTGGCGCAGACGCGGCGCAGGATCTTGGGCATAGCGCCTGGCAGCAGATCCAGACAGTCCGGCAGGTTTGCGGGGATCTTGTCCAGACTTTCCAGCGCGATGGAATCCAGCAGGAATACCCGCAGGATGGCGGCAAGCCCCAGCTCCTTGGCGCGGCGGATGAAGGACTGCCGGGTGGAGATGATGCCGTCCGCCTCGGTGGTATTGCGGATAAAGTCCACCGCCACCTCCTTGCCCGCCAGCCCGGCAATAAGGTCTACATGCACCACGGCAAAGCGTCCGGCTTCGTGGATGCGGCGCACAATGGAGGAGATATTACAGATATCTCCATATAATACAAATACCACCCGGATATTCTCGTTGGTCAGCGCGTTGCGAAGCCCTGCATCGTCCTTGACTGCCGCAATGACCGGCGTTTCCAGAATGGCATCCATCAGCTCCTGCTTCATGCTTTTCCTCCTGCCCGGCGTTCTGTGGGGCAACTTTACTGGTGCTCTGCCAGCCAGCGCAGCGCCATATAGGTGTAGGCTGCCGTGCCGCAGTACAGGATGCTGTCGTCAAAGCGCACCTTGGGGTGGTGCTGGCCGTAGGTGTAGCCCTCCTTGGCGTTGCCAGCAGCTAAGAACATACTCACGGTGGGCACTTCGTGGCTGACAAAGGCGAAGTCCTCGCTGCCGCCGCCGGGCTTGCCGCCGGTGAGCGGGGTCATATCCATAGCGCCCTTGCCCAGCAGTTCGGTCATATAGGTCAGGGCGTTGCCTGCCAGCGGGGTGTCCACCACCATGCAGGGGCAGTAATCGCTGAACTCCACCTCGGCGGTGCAGCGGTAGGCGGTGGCTACGCTCTGCACGATCTCGGTCATGCGCTGGTGGATGAGGGCACTGACCTTCTGCTCCGGGTCCACAGTGCGGATGGTGCCCCACATATCGGCAGAATCCGGGATGACGTTGGAGGCCTTGCCTGCCTCAAAACGTCCGGTGGTGAACACGCCGAACCCTGCGGGGTCCAGCTCGCGGCTGTTGATCTCCTGCAAGGCAATGTGGATGTGCGCCGCTGCGGTGATGGGGTCGATGCAGGCGTTGGGCATGGAGCCGTGGCCGCCCTTGCCGTGCACAACGATGTGGTACTGCTCGCAGCTGGCCATGGTGATGCCGCCGCCCGGTACCAGCACCATACCGGCGGGCAGGGGCATCCCGGCCAGCACATGGAACATGACGGCTGCGTCCACCTTGGGGTTCTCCAGCAGGCCGCTGTTTATCATGTCCAGCGAGCCCTGAAAGATCTCCTCTGCAGGCTGGAACTCCAGCTTTACCGTGCCCTCGATCTCGTCCTCGTGCTCCTTGAGCAGTTTGGCTGCGCCCAGAACCATGGCGGTGTGCATATCGTGGCCGCAGCCGTGCATCTTGCCGGGCAGCTCAGAGGCGAATTCCTCGCCGGATTCCTCCTGCAAGGGCAGTGCGTCCATATCGCCGCGCAGCAGGATCACCTTGCCGGGGCGTTTGCCGCCTGCAAGCGCCACCACGCCGCACTTGCCGCAGTCCTGCGGGGTGTAGCCCATCTCGGTCAAAGCTTTTTTGACCAGTGCCTTGGTCTGGGACAGGTCAAAGCCCACCTCCGGGTGACGGTGCAGTGTGCGCCGCCACTCCTGCAGCTGGGGTTCCAGTGCCTTGGCAGCTTCCAACAGTTTTTCCGGTGCGATCATTGTAAAATCAACTCCCTCTGAATTTATACGGAAAGCCCTCTCGGCCACGGCAGGGAGGGCTTTGCCTTACGGTTATTCTTCCCCGCCGTTATTGCCAGTCGGGTGGTACTGGGCACAGGTGCACTTTTTGAACTTCAGGCCGCTGCCGCAGGGGCAGGGGTCGTTGCGGCCAATTTTGACCACACGCACCGGCTGGCCCTTGGGGCTGCCCTTGACGCCGGGGGCACCGTTGCCGGGCACAAAGCCCTCGCCGGTGGGCTTTGCCACCTGCTCCCGCTTGGGAGCGGAACCGGCGGCGCGCAGCTCGATGGTCAGCAGCATCTTGACGCTGGACTCCCGGATGGAATCCACCATCTGGTCGAACATATCAAAGCCCTCGATGCGGTATTCCACCACCGGGTCCTTCTGGCCGTAGCCGCGCAGCGCGATGCCCTGCCGCAGCTGGTCCATGTTATCGATGTGATCCATCCACTGGCGGTCTACGCACTTGAGCAGGCAGATGCGCTCCAGTTCGCGCATCACAGGTGCACCGTAGCGCACCTCCTTGGCTTGCAGGATCTGCATCCCGCGGTCGTACAGCATATCGGCAATGCCCTGCTGGGAAAGGTTATCAAAGTCTGCTACGGTATAGTGGAAGTCGGCATCGGTGGTCAGCCAGCCCTGATAGTGGCGGCGCAGGGCACCAAAGTCCCACTCGTCCTTCACATCGCCGGAAAGGAACTGGGCGCAGCTGGAATCGATGTTCTCCCGCAGCATCTTGTGCATCTCGGTGCTGATGTCCTCGCCGTCCAGCACCTTGCGGCGCTGCCCATAGATGATCTCGCGCTGCTGGTTCATCACGTCGTCGTACTTCAGCACATTCTTACGGATCTCGAAGTTGCGGCCTTCCAGCTTTTTCTGGGCGCTTTCCAGCGTGTTGGTGATCATGCGGTTCTCGATGGGGGTGTCCTCGTCGATCTTCAGGGTGTTCATCAGGCCGGACACCCGGTCGCCGCCAAACAGACGCATCAGGTCGTCCTCAAGGCTCAGGTAGAAGCGGGAAGCGCCCGGGTCGCCCTGACGGCCGGCACGGCCGCGCAGCTGGTTGTCGATACGGCGGCTCTCGTGGCGCTCGGTACCAATGATGAACAGGCCGCCTGCGGCGCGCACCTCATCGGCCTCGGCGTCGATGGCGGGCTTGTACTGGGCATATAGCTGCTCAAAGCGCTGGCGTGCGGCCAGAATGTTGGCATCGGTGGTCTCGCCGTGGCCGTTAGCCTCGGTCAGCAGCAGCTCCACAGCTGCCGGGTCGGCGTCCTGCGGGGTGTCGGGGTTGAGCAGGTTCTCGCAGAAGTGCTCCTTGCGCATCTGGGCTTTTGCCATGAATTCGGCGTTGCCGCCCAGCATGATATCGGTACCACGGCCTGCCATGTTGGTGGCGATGGTGATGGCACCCTTTTTACCGGCCTGCGCTACGATCTCGGCTTCGCGCTCGTGGTTTTTGGCGTTCAGTACGTTGAAGTCCCGGGTGTGGCGCTGTAGCATTTTGGCGAGCGTTTCGCTCTTTTCCACGCTGACAGTACCCACCAGCACGGGCTGGCCGTTTTTGTGGCACTCCATTACCTGCTCAATGACGGCACGGTACTTGCCCTCCACGGTCTTGTAGATGGCGTCCGGGTAGTCCTTGCGCTGCACCGGGCGGTTGGTGGGCACGCTGACAATGTTCAGACCGTAGATCTCGGTGAACTCGGTGGCCTCGGTGCGGGCAGTACCGGTCATACCGGACAGCTTTTTGTACATACGGAAGTAGTTCTGGAAGGTGATGGTGGCCAGCGTCTTGCTCTCGGCGGCGATCTTCACGCCCTCCTTGGCCTCAATGGCCTGATGCAGACCCTCGTTGTACCGGCGGCCGATCATCAGACGTCCGGTGAACTCGTCCACGATGATGACCTGACCATCCTTGACCACATAGTCGATGTCCCGCTGCATCACGCCGTAGGCCTTGATGGCCTGATCGATGTGGTGGGCAAGGGTCATGTTCTCGGCGGCGGCAAGGTTTTCTACCTTAAAATAGGCTTCAGCCTTTTTGATACCGGCGGCGGTCAGGGTACAGGTCTTGTGCTTTTCGTCCACAACGTAATCGCCATCGGCCTGCTCATCGGTGGAGACCTTATCTTCCAGCTCCACCACCACGCTCTTGTGCAGGGTGCGCACAAAGCGGTCCACCTGTGTGTACAGGCTGGAGGAGTCCTCGCCGCGGCCGGAGATGATCAGGGGCGTGCGGGCCTCATCGATCAGGATGGAGTCCACCTCGTCCACGATGGCGTAGGCGTGGCCGCGCTGCACCATGTTGGCCTTGTAGGTCACCATGTTGTCGCGCAGGTAGTCAAAGCCGAACTCGTTGTTGGTGCCGTAGGTGATATCGGCATTGTAGGCGGCCCGTCGGGCGTCGCCGTCCATGCCCTGCACGATCAGGCCCACGCTCAGCCCCAGCCAGCGGTAGAGCTTGCCCATCCACTCGCTGTCGCGCTTGGCCAGATAGTCGTTGACGGTAACGATGTGCACACCCTCGCCGGTCAGGGCGTTCAGGTAGGCGGGCAGGGTAGCCACAAGGGTCTTGCCCTCACCGGTCTGCATCTCGGCAATATCGCCGCGGTGCAGGGCAATGCCGCCGGTCACCTGCACAGGGAAGTGCTTCATGCCCAGCACACGCCATGCGGCTTCGCGGCAGACGGCAAAGGCGTCCGGCAGAATGTCGTCCAGCGTTTTGCCCTCGGCCAGCTGCTGCTTAAAGGCGGCAGTCTGCGCCTGTAAGTCGGCATCGGACATGGCCTGATACTTGGGCTCCAGCGCCAGCACCTGTTTGGTGATGGGATTTACCTTTTTCAGCTCCCGGTCAGAGAAGCTGCCAAAAAGTTTTTCAACAAGGGACATAGGTCACACCTCATAAATCTTAAAAATCGGGCTGTGATGCGCCCGGGATCGCGCATAACAATACAAGTATATGATACACCAAAGCGGCAGACACGTCAAACCTGCAAGGCTATTTTAGCCCGTTTTTACATGAACTTTCTGTAAAAAGATGCTGCAAGCCGTTCACAGACCCTTGTTATCCCGGCAGCACACTTTATTTTCGCCCTATCGCTTTTGGGGGAATCGTGGTAGAATAGGGCTATCACTGATAGGGAGGGCGATACTTATGCTCAAACGGCTGCGCACCGCGCACCCCATTCTTTATTGTATCCTGTCCGAGGTGCTGTTCCTTGGCAGCATGGTCGTGTTCAGCCTGCTGGCTACCATCGGGCTGGCAGCGGCAGGCGCGGATTTTGACACCATGGACGGCTATCTGTTTGGTTCTGTGCAGGAGGCTGTCGGGCTGGCGGTGGCACTTTTGCTGCTGACCCGCACCGGCAGGCTGGATCTGCTGCGGCGGCGCGGCTGCGGCTTTCTGAACGGGCTGCTGGTGGGCATGTACCCGCTGTTTTTCATTGGGTACACGGTCTGCGGGACGCTGGCTTTCAGCCGCCCGGACACGCCGTTGCTGCCGCTGCCCCGCATCCTGACCTTTATGTTGAACATGATCCTTGTGGGCGTGGCTGAGGAGCTGGTGTTCCGGGGCATCATTGCCCAGACCCTGCTGGAGCGCTACGGCACCGCCCGCGCAGGGGTGTGGAAGGCCTGCCTTGTGTCCGGCGTGCTGTTCGGCGCGGCGCACCTGAGCAACATGATCGGTTCGGCACCCTTTGGCGTGCTGATGCAGTGCGTATTTGCGGCTTCGCTGGGCGTGATGCTGGCCGCCATCTACTTCCGTACCGGCAATCTGTGGGTGACGGTGTTCCTGCACAGCGCCATGGACATTGCCGCCATGCTTATCGGCGGGCTGTACGGCACCACCAGCGTGGCTGAGAGCGTAAGCGGCTACGATGCCTCGCGGCTGATGTCGGTGGCGGTGTACCTGATCCCCACCCTGTTTCTGCTGCGCAAAAAGAAGCTGCCAGAGGTGCAGCTGTACTGGGGCGGTATTGTAAAAAATTAAGGCTTGCGGACAAAAATCTTCTTGCAATCTGCTGTGCAATCTGGTATACTGTATCTGTTACCGTGGTACGGGGCTGGGAGTATGCCCGCTTTTGGGAGAACCGTTTCCCGCCGCTGTGCCATAGGCAGATAAATTACTTGAAAGAGGTACTGTATTATGAATAAGCAGGAAGTTATGGCCAAAGTCGCTCTGACCGAGAAGGACACTGGCTCCCCCGAGGTTCAGGTCGCTCTGCTGACCGCTCACATCAACGAGCTGAACGAGCATCTGAAGAAGAACCCGAACGATCACCACAGCCGCCGTGGTCTGATGAAGATGGTTGGCCGCCGCCGCAATCTGCTGGCCTACCTCCAGAAGAAGGACATCGAGCGTTACCGTGCTCTGATCGCAACTCTGGGTCTGCGTAAGTAATTTTAACGGAGGGCAGGTACCGCAAAGGTACCTGCCCTTTGCTTTATGTATAGCTCCATGTATCCCATGCGCACAAAATAGCGGTGGCAGCGTATTGCAGCAGTAAATCGAACGCCTGTGCCTGCGGGCAGGGACGCTGGATTTATTGCTATGATGCGCACGCCACGGCTTTTTGGATAGAACGATCCGAAAAACAAGGAGGCAGAAACAATGGCAATCGAATTTGGTTCCCGCAAAGAGACCTTTGAAAACTTCAAGGTCTACGAAACCATGTTGGCTGGCCGCCCGTTCAAGGTTGAAATGGGCAAGATGTGCGGCCTGTCCAATGCCAGCGCACTGATCCGCTACGGCGAGACCTGCGTGATGTGCAACGTGGTCATGAGCCCCAAGCCCCGCGAGGGCGTGGATTTCTTCCCGCTGAACGTGGAGTACGAGGAAAAACTCTACGCCGCAGGCCGCATTCCCGGCAGCTTTATGCGCCGTGAGGGCCGCCCCGGCGAGCGCGCCATCCTGACCAGCCGCGTGGTGGACCGCCCCATGCGCCCGCTGTTCCCCAAGGAGATGCGCAACGACGTGTGCATCACCATGACCGTCATGAGCCTTGACCCGGATTGCAGCCCCGAGATCGCCGGTATGATCGGCGCTTCTCTGGTGACCGCCGTGTCCGATATCCCGTGGAACGGCCCCATCGGCGGCGTGCAGGTGGGCTTGGTTGACGGTGAGATCGTGCTGAACCCCACGCAGGAGCAGCGCAAGGTGAGCGACCTTGCCCTGACCGTTGCCGCCACCATGGACAAGATCGTGATGATCGAGGCCGGCGCCAACGAGGTGGACGAGGACACCATGCTGACCGCCATCAAGACCGCACACGTTGAGATCAAGAAGATCATCGAGTTCATCAACAAGATCGTGGCCGAGCGCGGCAAGCCGAAGATCGACTTCCAGGTGGTGGGGCTGGACATGGACGTGTTCCACGCCATCCAGAACAAGTATCTGGACGACTTCAAGGCCGCTATGGACACCGACGACAAGAACGTGCGTGACGCAGCCCTGCTGCCCATCATGGACAAGATCGCCGAGGAATACCCCGACCTGTCTGCCGCAGATCTGGATCTGGTAAGCTACAAGATGCAGAAGTTCGTGGTGCGCCGCTGGCTGCTGGATGACGGCAAGCGCGTGGATGGCCGCGGCATCAACGAGATCCGCCCGCTGGCCGCAGAGGTGGGCATCCTGCCCCGCGTGCACGGCTCCGGTATGTTCACCCGCGGCCAGACGCAGGTGCTTACCACCTGCACGCTGGGCGGCACCAAGGACAACCAGCTGATGGACGACCTGACCGACGAGCAGACCAAGCGCTATATCCACCACTATAACTTCCCGCCGTACTCCGTGGGCGAGGCACGCGCACCGCGCAGCCCCGGCCGCCGCGAGATCGGCCACGGCGCATTGGCTGAGCGTGCTCTGGTGCCGGTGCTGCCCTCTCTGGAGGAGTTCCCTTACACCATCCGCTGCGTGTCCGAGGTGCTCTCCTCCAACGGCTCCACCTCTCAGGCTTCCATCTGCGGCTCTACGCTGGCCTTGATGGACGCAGGCGTGCCCATCAAGGCTCCGGTTGCCGGTATCTCCTGCGGCCTGATCACCGAGGGCGAGCGCTGGATGACCATGCTGGACATTCAGGGCGTGGAGGACTTCCACGGCGATATGGACTTTAAGGTCGGCGGCACCCGCAAGGGCATTACCGCCATCCAGATGGACATCAAGATCGACGGCCTGACCTACGACATCATTGCCGAGGCCTTCGAGAAGTGCCGCAAGGGCCGGCTGTATATTCTGGACGAGATCATCAAGCCTGTGATCGCCCAGCCCCGTCAGGAGCTGAGCCGCTGGGCACCCAAGATGTTCAGCATGATGATCCCCACCGACAAGATCAAGGACGTCATCGGTAAGGGCGGCAAGGTCATTCAGGACATCTGCGCCACCTGCAACTGCAAGATCGACGTGCAGGAGGACGGCCATGTGTTCGTCTCCGCCGTGGATCAGGAGGACGCAAAGCGCGCCATCTTTACCATCAAGACCATTGTGGAGGACCCCGAGATCGGTGCCATCTACAAGGGCAAGGTGACCCGCCTGATGAACTTTGGTGCCTTTGTGGAGATCGCCCCGGGCAAGGAAGGCCTTGTGCACATCTCCAAGCTGGACACCAAGCGCGTGGAGCGGGTAGAGGACGTGGTTGCCGTGGGCGATGCCATCGTGGTCAAGGTGACCGACATCGACCAGCAGGGCCGCATCAACCTGAGCCGCCGCGATGCCATTCTGGCACTGGAAGCCAAAAAGGCCGCCCAGCAACAGTAAAAACTTAATACAGACTGCATAAAATGAAAGCCGCTGTACGTTTTGTACAGCGGCTCTTTTGCGTGGAACCCTCTCAGGCTCACTATATTCGCCAGTTTCCCCGAAAGCTTTTCCGCTATGCCAAAGACCCCATCTCAGAGGGTGGCTGCGATCAACAGAAGCAGACTTGGAGAGGTCGGGCAGCACACCCCCTCAGTCACGGCTTGCGCCGTGCCAGCTCCCCCAAGGGGACGCCTTGGGCACCGCCGCGCTTCCGTAGGAAGCAGGCACTGCAAATGCAGTTTCCGGCTGTGACCTCACCCGTGAAAAAAGCGTCTGTCGCGCTCCGCAGAGTGCGACAGACGCGAAAATTTAAAATAATCTTTCCGCTGAACATGGCCAGAGCGCAGCGGAGGCCATTCAAAATTGTGCCGTGCCCGGCAGGGGAGAGAGCACAAAAAGCTCCCCCTTCGGGGGAGCTGGTATCGAGCAAAGCGAGATGCCTGAGAGGGTTCGTGCCAAAACCCCACCCGTGAAAAGGCAATTCTGGAAAATCCGCAGATTTTCCAGAATTGCAAATTTAAAAATATATTTTCCACTGATTATGCGCAGAGCAACGCGGAGCGCATTCAAAATCGTGCTGTGCCCGGCAGGGGAGAGAACACAAAAAATGCTCCCCCTTGCGGGGGAGCAAATTCGGCACACAACGCCAAACTATGCCGAATAGAAAGGAGTGCGGGGTCAGTTTTCCTTTTTGCCCTGACGGTTCAGCACCCAGCCAGCGGCAAACAGCAGCACACCGCTGCAAGCCAGCACCGGCACGGGCCAGTTCAACTGACCGGTCTGGGGCAGAACAGGCTTATCGGGGTTGGAAGGGGAGACCGGGTTATCCGGGTTCCCGGGGCTTACCGGGTTGTCCGGGTTGCCGGGACTTACCGGGTTGTCAGGGCTGTCCGGGCTTACCGGCGTGTCAGGCGTATCCGGCTGCTCCGGGAAATCGGGGGTGTCCGGTGTGTCGGGCGTATCCGGCGGTGTAACTGGCACATCCGGGGTGTCGGGGATGTCCGGCGTTTCCGGAATGGTGGCACCTACCTTGGGGGTGGCGTCCACATCGTAGATCCAGTTGTCGCCATCGGGCATGGGGATGGACACAAGGAAGGGCTTGATGGCCTCGTAGCCGTGGGATGCCTCGGTCTGCACGACCAAGTACAGACCCTGCGGCAGCTTGGTAATGTCGGCGTAACCCTCTTCGTTCACGTCCTGCTGGGCGGCAATGGCGGGCACTGCGGGCAGATACTTTACCAGCTGGTCAGCCAGTGTGCTGTCGGAAAGGTCGCCCAGCACCACACCGCAGCCCGCAAAATCGCCGGTATAGTCAAAGTACAGGTTGCCGTTGGTGCGCTTGACGGAGGCCACCTGATACAGGGTCAGCTCGCCGCCGCGCAGGGGCACATCGTTGTGGGTGTCGTACAGACGGACGTGGAGCGAGCCCAGACGCCCCAGCACAATGTTGGCACTGGTGGCAAAGGCCGGCAGGGCGCAGCATACCACAAGGCACACAGCCAGCAGCACAGCCGCCAGACGATGACGCAGATCAATGCTTTTCATGTTCTTCACCTCTCGTTTTCTTGGGTTTGCGTGTGGAAAGCAGCATACCGATCAGCAAGATCAGCAGCATGGGCAGCGCCATAATGGGCGCAACAATAATAGGTTCAATTTTAAGCGCTTCGGCGGTAACGCGGAGGTGCTTGTACTGATCCGGGGTCTCCACGCGGCGGCCGCGCACCAGCAGGCGGTGGGTGTTGATGCCGTAGGGGGTGCAGGTCATCAGGGTGACGTAGTCCTTGCCTTCGGCGATCTTCAGCTCGTCGGTCTCGGTGGGCAGCACGATAGAGATTTTGTCCACCTCGTAGGTGAGCACCCGGTCCAGCACGGTGATGGTAAAGGTAT
>ERZ1034713.534-NODE-534-length-21904-cov-62.256808_pt1 | contig 21904 bp, 13 predicted proteins | sample MGYA00520692_ERZ1034713 | MGnify/ENA primary metagenome ERZ1034713 (study PRJEB33766, sample SAMN09781717) | gut metagenome | biome: gut microbiome | host: Homo sapiens | place: Madagascar | study: EMG produced TPA metagenomics assembly of the PRJNA485056 data... | reverse complement strand
TATTAATATATATATATAATATACTATCTATACAGAGGATGGTAACTATCGCGAAAAAAACTGAATACTGAATACTGAATACGTTTCCCTGTAATCGGGTATTACTTCGTAATATGCTGATTTATATCGCAAAACATAGTTTTCGATACCGCAAAAACATAGAGATGCGCCCCATAAAAAAAAGAGTTTGTTTTTTAACGAAGTTTCAAATCGTAAGTGTTTTGCAGAAAATCGCTCCTTATCACATGCAAAAATTTGGTAGATGCCGAAAATCTTTGTACCTTTGCACCGGCAATCGAAGGAACAGCCTATTGTGCCGAAAACCGGTCATCTATAAAGACCGGGGCGGGGCTTAAATGATGGCAGGCGCCGGTCATCAATGAAGACCCAGAATCGGGGCTGAAAACAGGAGTTTCCGGGTAGTTGTGATTTCTAAGAACTCTTAAACACAGAACAGAGTATGATTAACTACAGCATCGTAATGCGGATTGCAAATCCGCCGAAACGCCTAACGGGTTGCAAATTTTCGGTCATTGTCATTTCCGGTATTCCCAGTCATGGTTATTCCCAGTTATTTTCATTGTATATTACTTTTTTTTTCGTATCTTTGCAACAAATTTCGTAAAAATGAGTTATTATATAATAAATAGCTAGTTATAGGATCATAAATGAATAGGAAAATCATGAAGATAAATAAAATGAGGAAACAGTTCATCCTCTTCCTTCTGTTTGTGATGGCAGCAGGTTCTGCCTTCGCACAGACTTCCACCATGACCGATGATCAGGTGATGAGTCTGGTAGTGAGAGAGCATGAAAAAGGGTCATCAAATGCTCAGATTGTCACCAAACTGATGCAGCAGGGTGTAGATATCTCCCAGATACGACGGGTAAGAGACAAGTATCAGCGCCAGTTGAAACAAGGTGGCGTAACGGGGTCTTCGGCACAACTGCAAGAAAAGGAAACCTCCCGTCTTCGCACCAACAATGGTAAAACCCGTGAAGATTATGGTAAGGGAATCAGCGAAGAATCGAAGAACTACACCAACTATCGCATCACCGCACAGAAAGATGATCAATACAAACATACTTTCGATGAGGATGACGAGGAGTATATGGATTTCCAGAACGAGATGGATGGTATTATTCCAGATACAGCAATGATGATCAAGCGACTCCTTGCTGAGCGGGAAGCAAAAATCAAGAAGGTTTTCGGAAGAGACATCTTCAATAACAAAGAGTTGAGTTTCGAGCCGAATATGAATATAGCTACTCCACAGAACTATCGCCTAGGACCTGGCGATGCGGTTATCATCGACATCTATGGTGCATCCCAGAAAACCATAGAAAGCACCGTTTCTCCTGATGGCGAAGTTACCATCGAAGGTTTTGGACCTGTATCTGTAGCTGGTTTAACCGTAGCTCAGGCAAATGCCCGACTTCGCAACACACTGGGTAGCAGATACCGTTCGAGCAAGATTAAACTAACTGTAGGACAAACCAAGACCATTATGGTCAATGTGATGGGCGAAGTGAAAACTCCAGGCACTTATACCCTATCTGCCTTTGCCACCGTTTTCCACGCACTCTATATGGCTGGTGGAACCAACGACCTGGGTACATTGCGAAACATCAAGGTTTATCGCCATAACAAACTGGTTACCGTGGTAGATATCTATGATTATATTCTCAATGGCAAACTGACCGGCAATGTACGTCTGGCAGATAATGATGTCATCGTTGTGGGAGCCTACGATTGTCTGGTTACGATTACCGGAAAGGTAAAGCGCCCGATGATTTATGAAATGAAGAAAAATGAGAGCGTGAACTCTCTTCTAAAATATTCCGGCGGATTCACAGGAGATGCTTACAAGAAATCAGTTCGCATCCATCGCAAGACCGGCAGAGACTACTCTGTATATAATGTGGAGGAATTCGATTTCTCCAGTTTCCATATCGACGATGGCGATTCTGTAAGTGTAGATTCCAGTCTCCCCCGCTACAGCAACACCGTAGAAATCAAGGGAGCTGTCTTCCGGCCAGGTATGTACAATCTAGGAGATCAGATCAACAGTGTCCGCACATTGGTAGAACACGCAGAAGGATTGACAGAGGATGCCTTTACGGCACGTGCCGTCATGCATCGAATGAAATCTGACAGATCACTGGAAGTAATAGCAGTAGATATTGCAGGCGTGATGAATGGTACTGTGGCTGACATTCCACTCAAGGAAAATGATGTCCTATTCATTCCGACAAGACAAGAAAAGATTTCTGAGAGGACTCTCACCATCCGCGGAGAAGTACAATATCCGGGAATCTATCAATATGCAGAAAATGAAACGATTGAGGATTTCGTGCTGCAGGCTGGTGGACTGACCGACAAGGCTTCAACGATTAATGTTCTGGTAAGCCGAAGAGTAAATGACGCCAAGGCAACAAGACCAGACAGCATTATAGCCAAGACCTACACGCTCGCCCTGAAAGATGGTTTCGTGGTGGATGGCACTCCAGGATTCAAGCTGATGCCTTTCGATGAAGTGAGCATCCGCAAGAGCCCTGCCTATACGGAACAGCAGAACGTGATGATTGAAGGTGAAGTGATGTTTGGAGGCACCTATACCCTTGATCGCCGCAATGCCAGATTAAGCGATCTCTTCAAGAAGGCTGGAGGAAGCACAGACCAGGCATATATCAAGGGTGCCCGTCTGATGCGTAAGGCAAATGAAGCTGAAAAAACACGCATGGAGGCTGTTCTGAAAATGCAGAGAGAACAACAGCAGAAAAATCTTCTGCAGTTGGCTGCAAGCAGTAATAATGCCAGTGCCATTACCCAGACTGCAAAAGATGCGCAGAATGCTGATCTGTTGAAGTTCAGCGTTCCTGAAGAATATCCCGTAGGCATCGACTTAGCCGAAGCGCTCAAGCATCCGGGCAGTGATGCAGATATGATTTTGCGAGAGGGTGACAGGCTGATTGTTCCACAATACAATGGAACCGTGAAAATCAATGGTTCTGTGATGTACGCCAATACGGTAGCCTATGAAAAGGGCAAGAGTATTGCCAGCTACATCGATGAAGCGGGTGGATTTGCATCTGATGCCAACAAGAGCAAGGCTTATATTATCTATATGAATGGCAAGGTAGCTAAGGTGGGGCATGGTGCCAAGGCGCAACCTGGTTGCGAGATTGTTGTTCCATCCAAGATGAAACGCAAGATGACTGTGGCGGAAACCATGAGCATGGGTAGTAGTCTTTCCAGCATCGCTGCCATGATTGCAACAATTGCCAATCTCAGCAAATGAAGATAATAAAAATCCAAAGAACACAAAAAAGCAGGTAACGGAAGATCGTTACCTGCTTTTTTCTTATACTTTTTATACTTTTTCCTTGTTCTTTGATTATTATATGGATGTTTTACTGTTGCTTCAGATACTCTGCACACATTTCTGCGCAGCGTTCACCATCCACACCTGCCGAGACAATGCCACCAGCATATCCGGCACCCTCACCACATGGGAAGAGACCCTGAATACGGACATGCATCAACGTTTCTCTGTCACGTACGATGCGGACCGGTGAAGAGGTGCGGGTCTCCATCGCAATCAGACTAGCCTCATTGGTGAGAAAAACATGCGCATTCTTTCCAAAAGTCTTAAAGCCTTCCTGCAGGCGCTTGGAAACAAAAGATGGCATCCAAAAATGAAGCGGACTGCTGATCAAACCAGGAGCATAACTGCTTTTTGGCAAATCATAGCTCAAACGGTTGTTTACAAAATCAGCCATACGCTGCGCTGGAGCAGTCTGCTTCATATTCGCCTGCTGCCAGCACTGCTTCTCTACCCTTTCCTGGAAATGCATCATAGCCAGAGGATCCTTCAATTCCTCTTCCGACTGTACAACATCTTCAGGATGCGTCTCTACCACCATACCGGAATTACTCCAGGCAGTACCACGGTTGCTAGGACTCATACCATTCACCACCAGCTGCTCCGGACCTGTAGCTGCAGGAATCACAAAACCACCCGGGCACATACAGAAGCTATACACACCCCGTCCATCTACCTGAGTTACAAAACTATACTCGGCTGCAGGAAGATACTTTCCTCTGCCATTTCTGTTGTGGTACTGTATCTGGTCGATGAGCTGGGAAGGATGCTCCAGTCGAACACCGACGGCAATACCCTTGGCTTCGATTTCAATCTTCGAAGAAGCCAGATAGCGATAGACATCCCGGGCACTATGACCTGTAGCAAGAATCACCGGTCCCCGATAATTCTCCTCAGCACCTGTTGCCAGGTTAACAGCTTCAACCCCAATCACACGGTCACCTTCCAGGATAAAACGAGTCATCTTGGTCTGGAAATGCACCTCACCGCCACAATTGATAATTGTATTGCGCATATTCTCTATCACGCGAGGCAACTTATCCGTACCAATATGCGGATGGGCATCTGCCAGGATGTTCGTATTGGCACCATGCTGGCAGAAAACATTCAGAATCTTATCCACGCTACCACGCTTCTTGCTTCGGGTATAAAGCTTGCCGTCGCTATACGCTCCTGCACCACCTTCACCAAAACAATAGTTGCTCTCACTATCCACCTTCTGGGTCTTGGTGATATTGGAAAGGTCTTTTTTACGCTCACGTACGTCCTTGCCACGCTCCAGGACAACAGGGCGATATCCTAGCTCTATCAAACGTAAGGAAGCAAAGAGACCGCCGGGGCCCTCTCCTACCACAATGACTCTCGGTCGCGAACTGACATCTGGATATTCCGTATGGACATACTGATCGTCTTGAGGCATCTCATTGATATAGGCACGTACCTTCAGATTCACAAAAATGGTACGCTGGCGGGCATCAATACTGCGTTTCAACACACGCACCTTATTTAAGGTTCTTGCATCCAATCCTTTTTCTTTAGCCAGATAGCGCTTGATACCCTCTTCATTGGCTGCCTGCTCTGGCAGAATTCTAATCTGATATTCCTGAATCATTTACTTTAAAATTTGAACTTTGAAATTTGAACTTTATGATTAGCTTTATGAAAGTGATGAGTGACAAGTTTATACTTCCATAGTTGCCAACACGTCAAATGTATCTAACTGATACATTGTGAATTTACCATTCTCCAAGGTAGCAAATGTTGGCACATTACCACCCTTAGGGAAGGTGATGCTACCCGTGTTGACAATAGCTTTTCCTTCGTCATTGTGAGACAGTTCCCAAAGATGCGAATGGCCATAAATCATCGCATCGTAAGGACCCTTTGGCATATTATCCTTATTGTAAATATGTCCATGGGTCAAGAGATAGCGCTTACTATTATCTACCAGCAGCGCATAGGTTTCCATAATTGGGAAGTCGAGGAGCATCTGATCTACTTCTGCATCACAGTTGCCTCTAACAGCTACTATCTTGTCTGCCAGGGCATTCAGTCGTTCCACAATCCCTTTAGGATCAATACCTTCTGGGATTCTGTTACGCGGACCATAGTTGATGATGTCACCCATGATACACATCATATCACACTTTTCCTTCTCGAAGAAATCGAGAACTTTTTCCAAGGCTGGCAAGCAGCCGTGAATATCTGAGAATAATAAATACTTCATTGTGCTTATCTATATCTGTTTCTGTTTCAATTTAACATCCGCAAAAGTACGCAAATTATCCGAAACCTCCAAACTTTTCGAGAAGATTTAACGCTTTTATCATATATAATAATGTATAGAAAGTATTTTAAGCTATAAAAAACTACAAAATAAGGAAAATCGCCTACATATTGCCACTTTTTTAAACTTTTCTTTGGCAGTTTGCTATAAATTTAGTACTTTTGCCCACAAGTTCTGCTTCGGCCCCGGTCGTTTCGGGGGGAGCATTACAATACCAACGCAAAATTCAATAACGTATGAAAGTATTAAAATTCGGCGGAACATCAGTTGGTTCCGTAAAAAGCATCCTCAGCTTAAAACGTATCGTTGAAAATGAGGCTAAGAAACAGAGTGTAGTGGTTGTCGTGAGCGCACTTGGCGGAATCACAGACAAACTCTTGCAAACCTCTCAGCTTGCCCTCAAGGGTGATGAATCATGGAGAGTCGAATTCGATGCCATGGTTGATCGCCACCATAAGATGATAGATACCATCATCACCGACACAGCGGATAGAGAAAATCTTTTTAAATCAGTTGATGCCCTCTTCGAACAGTTGAAGAGCATCTACTTCGGTGTGTATCTGATTCACGACCTCAGCGAGAAGACTCAGGATGCTATCGTGAGCTATGGAGAAAGACTCAGCTCGAAGATTGTTGCCACACTGATTCGTGGCGCCAAGTGGTTTGACTCACGTAACTTCATCAAGACTGCTCGTCTGAATGGCAAGGGGAAACATACCCTCGACAGCGAGTTGACGACCAAATTGGTGAAGGATACTTTCGCTGACCTTCCTCGCATTTCTCTCGTTCCGGGTTTCATCAGCCGTGACAAAGATACAGAACGTACCACCAACCTCGGTCGTGGTGGTAGTGACTATACGGCAGCTATCATTGCGGCAGCATTGAATGCGGAAGTCCTTGAAATCTGGACTGATGTGAATGGATTCATGACAGCCGATCCACGTGTCATCAAATCAGCTTATACGATCAACGAACTGAGTTACATTGAGGCGATGGAGCTTTGCAACTTCGGTGCAAAGGTTATCTATCCTCCTACTATCTACCCGGTTTGTGTCAACAATATCCCAATCAAGGTAAAGAATACCTTTAATCCGGATGCTCCTGGTACCATTATCAAGAATAAGATAGATAGTGACCAGAAACCTATCAAGGGTATCTCTTCTATCAATGGTACTGCGCTCATCACCGTAACCGGTCTTTCCATGGTGGGTGTCATCGGTGTAAACCGCCGTATCTTTACTGCTCTTGCCAACGAGGGTATCTCTGTATTTATGGTTTCACAGGCTTCTTCAGAGAATTCAACCTCTATCGGTGTACGTGAGCAGGATGTAGAAGAAGCAGTAAACGTATTGAACCGCGAGTTCCACAACGAGATTGCAGATGGAGCCATGTATCCTATGCATGCAGAAACCGGACTTGCTACCATTGCCATCGTGGGTGAGAACATGAAGCATGCTGCAGGTATTGCCGGTAAACTCTTCGGTACACTGGGTAGAAGCGGTATTTCTGTCATTGCATGTGCTCAGGGTGCTTCTGAGACCAACATCTCATTCGTTGTAAAGAGCGATTACTTGAGAAAGTCACTCAACGTATTGCACGACAGTTTCTTCCTTTCAGAATACAAGGTTCTCAACCTCTTTATCTGCGGTGTAGGTACCGTAGGCGGAAAATTGATTGAACAGATCAAAAAGCAGTCTGCAGACTTGATGGAACGCAGCAAGTTGAAGTTGAATGTTGTGGGTATTGCTTCTTCCAAGAATGCCATCTTCAATCGTGAGGGACTCGACCTGGAGAACTATCAAGCAGAACTGAAGAATTCCTTGCCTAGTACACCGGAACTCCTTCGCGATACCATCCTCGCAATGAATATCTTTAATAGCGTATTCGTAGATTGTACAGCAAGCAAGGATGTTGCAGCCTTATACCAGAGTCTTCTGGAGCATAACGTAAGTGTGATTGCTGCCAACAAGATAGCAGCTTCAAGCGAATATGAGAACTACGAGAAGCTGAAGAAGACTGCCATTCAGCGTGGTGTATTCTTCCGCTTCGAAACGAATGTGGGTGCAGGTCTTCCTATCATCGGAACCATCAACGACCTCCGAAATTCCGGAGATAAAATACTTAAGATAGAGGCAGTTCTCTCAGGAACGCTCAACTTTATCTTTAATGCCATTTCAGGTGTTGTTCCATTCTCTGAGACTGTGAAACTGGCTAAGGAGAAAGGTTACAGTGAGCCAGATCCACGTATCGACCTCAGTGGCATGGATGTCATCAGAAAGCTTGTCATCCTCTCCCGTGAGGCTGGATACCGTGTAGAACAGGAAGATGTAGAAAAGAATCTTTTCGTACCTAACTCTTTCTTCAAGGGTAGCATTGATGACTTCTGGAAGAAACTGCCACAGCTCGATGCCGACTTTGAGGCTAAGCGCAAGACTCTGGATATGGAGCACAAGCGCTGGCGCTTCGTTGCCACCCTTGACAAGGGAAAGACCAGTGTAGGTCTGCAGGCTGTAGGTCCTGAGCACCCATTCTACAATCTGGAAGGTTCCAACAATATCGTATTGCTCACCACAGAGCGCTACAAGGAATACCCTATGATGATTCAGGGATATGGTGCCGGTGCCAGCGTAACTGCCGCCGGTGTCTTTGCCAACATCATGAGTATTGCCAACGTTTAATTTCACCGTATCAATCAATAAAGGATAACAATTATGAAGCATATTATTATTTTAGGCGATGGCATGGCCGACCACCCAGTAGAAAGACTGGGTGGAAAGACCTTGCTTCAATACGCCCATACACCATATATGGATATGCTTGCCAAGAAAGGCAAGACTGGAAGACTCATTACTGTACCCGACGGTTTTCTGCCTGGTTCAGAGGTTGCCAACAGCTCTATCATGGGTTACGACCAGAATGAGGTTTACGAAGGACGCGGTCCACTGGAGGCAGCCAGCATCGGCTACGAGTTGAAGCCAACCGACCTGGCACTTCGCTGCAACATCATCAACGTGCAGGATGGCAAGATCATCACCCACAATGGTGGTAACCTGGAGACAGAAGATGCTGATGTACTCATCAAGTATCTCAATGAAACCCTGGGAAAGGACTATCCTGATGTAGAATTCGTAACAGGTATCCAGTATCGCCATCTGCTTGTGGTGCATCATGGCAACAAGCACATAGAATGTGCTCCACCTCATGATCATCCTAATGAGAACTGGCATGAGTTGCTCGTAAAACCTATCCTGCCGGAATCAGAAATAGAAGAGGGACATATCTCATGCAGCGATACTGCCGCTCTTCTGAACGAGTTGATTATCAAGAGTAAGGAACTCCTGGAAAATCATCCTTTCAATATAGAACGCAAGAAGCGTGGCGAGCGTATGGCAAACCTTATCTGGCCTTGGGGCGGTGGTTATCGACCACACATGCTGACTCTTTCGCAGATGTATCCTCAAATCAAGAAGGGCTCTGTGATTTCTGCCGTTGACCTGATTCGTGGTATCGGTCATTATGCTGGTCTTCGCAACATCATCGTAGAGGGCGCTACAGGTCTTTCTGATACGAACTACGAAGGCAAGGCTGCAGCTGCTATCCAGGCATTGAAGGATGGAGACGACTTTGTCTATGTCCATGTGGAAGCAAGTGATGAGGCAGGTCATGATGGTGATTTGGAATTGAAGCTCAAGACTATTGAATACCTCGACCAGCGCTTGATCAAACCTATCGTTGATGAGGTGAACACATGGATAGAACCTGTCTGCATTTCGGTTTTGCCAGACCACCCTACTCCAGTGGAAGTTCGCACTCACGTGAAGGAACCAGTTCCTTTCCTCATCTACTATCCAGGTATCGAACCTGATCAGGTAGAGGAATACGATGAGGTAAGTTGCGTAAGCGGTAGCTATGGATTGCTCCAGCTGCAAGACTTCATGAAAGCCTTTATGGCAATCAATTAAAAAATAACAACTGAATGATAGTTTCCGAAAGCTAATTAATGATAGCGTCCGAAAGCTAATCATAAAGTTCAAAGTTCAAATCTCAAAGTTCAAAGTTCAAAGTAAAAATGAAATATTATTCAACAAATAAGAAAGCACCAATCGCCGATTTACACAAGGCGGTAGTTAAAGGTTTGGCAGAAGACCGTGGTCTCTATATGCCAGAAATCATCAAGAAGTTGCCACAGGACTTCTTCGACAATATCGAGAAGCTGAGCTTCCAGGAGATTGCATACCAGGTAGCTGATGCCTTCTTTGGCGAGGATGTAGATGCCGACTCTTTGAAGAAGATAGTATATGATACCTTGGCATTCGACTGCCCTGTTGTAGAGGTAGAGCCAAATATCTACTCCCTGGAGTTGTTCCATGGTCCTACACTCGCCTTCAAGGATGTAGGTGCCCGTTTCATGGCTCGCCTGCTCCAGTACTTCGTTCGTCAGGAAGGTAAAGAGGAGGTCAACGTACTCGTAGCAACATCGGGTGATACGGGTTCTGCTGTTGCCAATGGTTTCCTCGGTGTAGAGGGAATCCACGTTTACGTGCTTTATCCAAAGGGCAAGGTGAGCAAGATTCAGGAGAGCCAGTTCACTACTCTCGGTCAGAACATCACAGCCCTTGAGGTAGATGGCGTTTTCGATGACTGCCAGGCTTTGGTTAAGTCTGCGTTCATGGACGAGGAGTTGAACAAGCACATGAAGCTGACTTCTGCCAACTCTATCAATGTAGCCCGATTCTTGCCTCAGGCATTCTACTATTTCAATGCATACGCCCGCATGAAGGAGAAGGGCTTGGCTGACAAGTTAGTCATCTGCGTACCTAGCGGTAACTTCGGTAACATCACAGCCGGACTCTTCGGCCATGAGATGGGCTTGCCTATCCATCGTTTCATCGCAGCCAACAACGCCAACGACATCTTCTATGAGTATCTGCAGACTGGCAAATATAATCCACAGCCAAGCAAGCAGACCATCGCCAATGCCATGGACGTGGGCGACCCTTCAAACTTTGCCCGCATCTACGACCTCTACAAGGGCAATCACGATGCCATCGCAGCCTATATCGGCGGTGCCACATACAAGGACGAGCAGATTGCCGAAACCATGAAGCAATGCTACAACGAGACCAAGTATGTACTTGATCCTCACGGCGCCTGCGGCTATCGCGCCCTGAAAGAACAGTTGAAGCCAGGCGAGGTTGGCGTCTTCCTGGAGACCGCTCATCCAGCCAAGTTCAAGGAGAAGGTGGATAGCATCCTCGGAACCGACATCGAAATTCCAGCCCGCCTTGCAGAATTCATGAAGGGTGAGAAGAAGAGCATCCAGATGACCAAGGACTTTGCATCATTCAAGAATTATTTGATGAACGAATAAATATGAAAATCGTTATCTTAGATGGCTATGCTGCCAATCCGGGCGATCTGGATTATCATCTTTTGGAACAGTTGGGAGAGGTAGTGGTTTATCCACGCACTTCTGATGAAGAAAAAGTGGAACGTGCCAAGGATGCAGACATCATCTTGTTAAACAAGGTACAGATGGATGCAGAAACATTGGCGCAGCTTCCTAACTTGAAGTACATCGGAATCCAGGCTACCGGTTTCAATGTAGTGGATATAGCTGCTGCCAAGAAACAAGGTATCATCGTTACCAACATCCCAGCCTATAGCACGGATAGTGTGGCACAGATGACCTTTGCCCTCATCCTCGCTGTAACCAACCGTGTAGAACATTACACTCAGGAAAACAGAAACGAGCGATGGGCTTACAACAAGGATTTCTGCTATTGGGATACCCCTTTAATGGAACTTGCAGGCAAAAAGCTTGGCATTATGGGATTGGGCAATATCGGTATGAAGGTTGCCAATATCGCCCGTCAGTTCGGTATGGACGTTTGCGCCTGCACCAGCAAGAACTCTTGCGACCTTCCTGAATGGATCCAAAAGGTCAATAAGGATGGACTGCTTGCCACAAGTGATATTCTCTCCCTGCATTGTCCTCTCTCAGATGACACTTATCACCTGATCAATGAGGAGAGTATCGAAAAGATGAAGGATACGGCCATTCTGGTGAATACCGGTCGCGGACCATTGGTAGATGAAGAGGCTGTTGCTAAGGCTTTACACGACCAGAAACTCGGTGCTTATTGTGCGGACGTGATGACTCAGGAACCACCTTCTAAAGAGAATCCTCTTTTCAAGGAGCCTAATGCCTATCTCACTCCTCACATTGCCTGGGCTACCTTTGAGGCCCGCAAGCGCTTGAATAGGCAGGTAGCTGCTAACGTAAAGGCTTTCCTTGAGGGAAAACCTATCAATGTGGTGAACCCATAAATTGTATATTTATTTCAACAAGACAAATAAACCGCTTATTCCCTAGATTTTATGGGGGATAAGCGGTTTATTTTTTTCCCTTAAGGGAAAATAAAAATATCCTTAAGGAAAAATATATTTTTCTTTAAGGGTAGGAAAACTTTTCCTTAAGGACATTATTGCAACAGAGTAGCGTTGTATATTTATTTCTTAGATGTAAACATCAGTTATCTCACTGGAGCCTATCGTCTTCTTACCAGAATATAGATGATAACAGGTGCACCAAAAAGTGGAGTAACGGCATTGAGCGGAACGATCCCCCCATCTGATGGTAGTGAACAGAGAAGATTACATAGAAGGGCAATAGCCGCCCCCATCAGCATTGTAACAGGCAGAAGCGGTCGATGATTTTCTGTACCAACCAGAAGACGTGCTATATGAGGAGTGGCAAGTCCAATAAAGGCTATAGGGCCACAAAAGGCAGTAACTACTGCAGTAAGCATACCCGTTATGACGAGCAGGGCTATTCGGAGTTTCCTGATAGGAAAACCTAGATTCTCCGCATATTGCTCCCCCAACAGCATTGCATTAAGCGGCTTGATGAGCAAAAGGGAGACCAACAGACCGAGGATGGCAAATGGCACAAACCATCTCACCTCGTCCATAGAAACATTGCCAAAACTTCCCATTCCCCATATCAGATAGGATTTCACTCCTTCTGCCGTACTGAAGAAATTCAATAACGAGATGGCGCTGCTGGCAAGATAGCCTACCATCAAACCGATAATAAGAAGGACAGTATGACTTCTAACAATGGCAGAAAAAGCTGTGATGATTCCCATCACCAGCATTGCACCTGCAAAGGCTGACAATAGAATAGCCATGAATCCACCAATAGCATAACCACATTCGCCATCCAGGAAACCCAGACAGAGATTATTCAGACTAATGTTGCCTCCAAAGGCTAACATAACGATGGCAACAGCCAATCCTGCTCCACTGCTGATTCCAAAAACATCCGGTCCAGCCAGAGGATTACGGAAAGCTGTCTGGAGCAGTAAACCGCTTGTGGCAAGAGCTGCACCAGAAAGCAAGGCTGTGATGGCCTGCGGAAGACGCGATTCGAGGATAATATAGCCATAAGTATCAGAGACTGTCTGATTCCCCGTCAATGCACCGACCACCTCCCTGTAGGGAATGCTGACGCTACCCCATACCAAATTGCCGAAGAACAACAGCATGATGGCAACTGCCAAGACAATAGAGATAATGACTTTGTTCATAGTTTCTATTGTAATTGACGATGATAGAATCTCAAGGCTCCCAACTTTCTGATATCCTTTGCATACTTCGAGAACTTAGCGTGATCAGCAGGATGTGAAAGGAGGATAAACTCACGAAGCAGGATTTCAGGATGAAAACCGGTGAGTTCAAAATAGGGTTCTGTTCTGGTATCCACCTCGTAAATCTGCGGATGGACAAAGCAATGAAGAGCTTTGTAGCCATCATACTCCTGAAGCAATTGGGCACGTGTTAATGGTGCACCACCGAAATACTTGAATGCCCAGACATCAATATCTTTTCCTTTCGAAAGAATCTGCTCCGGACTCATCGCAAGACTTCCACTGTGCAAATCGTCTTCAAAGACATAACGGGCATTGGCATCCTTTAACAAAATACCTATAGTACTCTGTCCTCCAGGAACATACCATACGCTTCCCGTTTTTCTTTCGGTCAACACCGACAGACCTTGCGGTAACTTCTTGGCAACAGCCTTCAGATGCTGATAATCCTGTTCTATGCGCATAAAGAGCGAGTCCGCATTCTTATCAAAAAGCATCCCATAAAACTTCATCCATTCAGCTCTTCCCAATGGCGAAGTCTCCATATAATCGGCAGCTTCAATCAGAGGAATATGAAGCTTATCCAGCTTACCATATCCTCCACTGTTCTCGAATGGAGAAACCAGGAGAGCCTCCGGCTTCAAGGAGATGATCCGTTCAATATCCGGTTGCATACTGGAACCACAATCCACCACTCTCTTCCTGATATCTGGAATATTGATATAATTCATATCACATACGCCACTAATGGCATTCTTGCAACCCAGTTCATACATCAGCTGACAATGAGGTCCCGTAAAGACCACGCTGCTCGTTACCGGTGTACGTACCGTATCTGTAGCGCATCTGGCAGCAGAAGCACGTCGTAGAGCAAGTCGTGTTACGGTTTCATTTCCCTCCTGCCCTTTTGGCACCAGAATGTAGCGATGCAGAAGAGTTCCCTCTTTCCATGGATTGGCAAGAATCACCTCAGTATATTCTTCTCCGTGCTTCACCATCGTGAGATGCTGCGCATATTTTAACGGGATGGTATCCCCTGCATCCACATTATCTCCAGCCTGCGTCTTACCCACCTGGCAGGATACAAGAAGATAAGCAATCCCCAGGAACAAAGCTGCCTTAAAAATCCTATGATTGATAAATATCTTTTTCATCATTGAACATAATTATATAATCTGTCTGCAAAAGTACAAAGAAAAAATAAGGCAGACAAGTTTTCTGCAAAAAAAATGCTCCGGGAAAAGTCTTGGAACCTTTCCCGGAGCAATAATCATTATTTCTAAAAGAGTTCAGGCAATATTACTTGCTCTCTGCCTCAGCCTTCTTGGTCTCAGCAGCTGTTGGACCATAGTAGCCATAGTAAGCCTGGTAGCGAGTGTAACCCCAGTTAGCCTGAGCCTTCTCTGGGTCGAGCTCCTTAGCCTTGTCGAGAACCTTGATAGCCTCCTGGTAAACCACCTTGCGACCGTTAGGGTCCTGCAAGTTACCAGCCTTGCTGTTGTAGCAAGCACCGAGGTAAACCAAAACTACAACATTGTCTGGCTTTGCGTCAAGAGCCTGCTTGAGGCAGTTGATAGCATTGTCTGCATCATTCTTCTGGATATACATCATACCCTTGTTAGCAAGAGCAACGAAGTTCTTAGGATTCTTAGCAATAGCACCATCCAAAAGCTCCATCTGCTCCTTCTCCATCTTCAAAGAAGAATACATAGAGTTCAAACCGTCGAGGATAACCTCGTTAGTCTGGTCCTTATCAAAGAGAGTCTTCAACTTGTTAACGTAAGCCAGAGAATCTTCCTTAGTCTTCAAACCATCCTTCATTACATAGAGCTTGAGGTTGAGAGCATCCTTAGCCTCCTTCTCGCTTGTCATAGCGATGTCGCAATACTTCTCACAACGAGCAACATCCTTAGCCTGATAAGCATAACGAGCAGCGAAGAGAGCTACCTGACCGATATAATCCTTCTCAGCATCCTTCTGCTTAGCATCAATGCCAGCGAAGAGAGGATCAGAATCAGTATCGAGGAATGCACCCCAGTACTTCAATACCTCATCAGCCTTATTGTTCTGAGCAGCAGTCTGACCTGCGTTTACGAGCTGCTGACGAGCACCCCAAACACGTGATGCATTGCCATTGAACTTAGGAGCCACCTTACCCTTAGCGTTAGGAAGCTGATCGTACTTATAGCACTCAATAGCATTCATCAATGCATTGTAAGCACCCTCGTTCATAGCATTCTCATCCACTGGATCATTCTTCTTCATGATCTGATTGGTCTGCTGGATGCTCTGCTGGTCGTTGAAAGCCTTCATTCCGAGATCAACAAGCTTGTTGTAAGCCTTTGCCTTCTCAGCATCGTTAGCCAACTGACCCAAATTCTGCTTAACCAAAGCCTCAGCCTCAGCATAAGTCTTAGCCTTCAGCACTGCCTTGAGGGCATCGCTGTCTCCTGCGAATGCTGATGTGGTACCTAGTACCATCATTGCAGCAACGATTAACTTTTTCATTTTGTTTAAAGTTTAAAAAGTTGAAATTTATTTTTCTTTACGCGTCTTCAATATGATGTGAACGAGCGTTCAGGATGTTACTCCTGAACGTTCTCGTCTTCTTGATTCTCCAACTCAGTTTCAGCCTCGACTACTTCTTCTGCTGTCTTGGCACCCACTGTGTCATTCTCAATCTCCTCGCTCTTCTTGGCCCAGGCAGAACGGCTCTCCTCCTCTACCGAAGCTTCAAGCTCTGAGCTCATCACCTTACATACGCTGGCGATGACATCATTCTTCTTAGCCAGATTGATGAGGCGAACACCCTGAGTTGCACGACCCATCACGCGGCAGTCTGCCACTGCAAGACGAATCACGATACCACTCTGGTTGATGATCATCAGGTCGTTTTCGTCAGTAACGTTCTTGATAGCAACCAGACGACCGGTCTTTTCGGTGATGTTGAGTGTCTTCACACCCTTACCACCACGGTTGGTTACACGGTAATCAACTACGTCTGAACGCTTACCATAACCCTGCTCACTTACTACCATGACCGTCTCCTTCTCAGGATCATTGACTACAATCATACCAATCAATGCATCATCACCCTCATCGAGACGCATACCACGAACACCGGTAGAAGTACGTCCCATGGTGCGGATCTGATTCTCATCGAAGCGAACGGCACGACCATTGCGGTTAGCGAGAATCAACTCATTATGGCCATTGGTCAAGCGAACATCTACCACCTCATCGCCTTCAACGATATTGATGGCAATCACACCGTTGGCACGAGGACGAGAGTATGCTTCCAGACAGGTCTTCTTGACTGTACCATTCTTGGTAGCGAAGACTACATAGTGACTATTGATGAACTCTGCATCATTCAATCCCTTCAATCGGAGGAATGCGTTTACCTGATCATCGCTCTCAATGTTGAGGAGGTTCTGGATTGCACGACCCTTGGAATTGCGGTCGCCCTCTGGAATCTCGTAGCACTTCAACCAGTAGCAGCGGCCCTTCTTGGTGAAGAACAGCATGGTCTGGTGCATGGTTGCAGGATAGATATACTCAGTGAAGTCCTTATCACGAGTGCGGGCACCCTTGGCACCAACACCACCTCTAGCCTGCTCACGGAACTCTGACAATGGAGTACGCTTGATGTATCCGAGATGACTGACTGTGATAACCACTGGGTCGTTTGGATAGAAGTCCTCTGGATTAAACTCATGATCGTCTGGCTTGATCATAGTACGACGTGCATCGCCATACTTCTCCTTCACCTCATTGAGTTCATCCTTCATCACCTTCTTGCAAAGTTCAGGATCGTTCAGGATTTGGTTCAAGTAGTCGATGGTCTTCATCAACTCATTGAATTCATTATGCAACTGCTCCAGACGCAAGCCTGTCAACTGGCTGAGGCGCATGTCAACAATAGCCTTACTCTGCAGTTCGTCGAGTTCGAAACGCTTCTCCAAGTTGCGCTGAGCATCAGAAGGCGTCTTGCTGGCACGAATGATATGAACCACCTCATCAATATTGTCGCAGGCAATAATCAATCCTTCGAGGATATGAGCACGCTCCTGTGCCTTCTTCAGTTCAAACTGAGTACGGCGGATTGTAACATCATGACGGTGATCAACGAAGTACTTCACGCATTCCTTCAAACTCAGGAGGCGTGGACGACCATTAACAAGAGCGATACAATTTACTGAGAAAGAGCTCTGAAGAGCTGTCAACTTGAAGAGTTTGTTCAAGAGAACATTAGCATTCGCATCACGCTTTACATCAACCACGATACGCATACCCTGGCGGCCAGACTCATCGTTAACATTAGCAATACCATCCACTCTGCCTTCCTTGGCAAGATCAGCAATAGCCATCACGAGCTGCTCCTTGTTGACACCATAAGGAATCTCTGTGATGACAATCTTATCATGATTTTCACCAGACTCAATTTCTGCTGTAGCACGTACCACAATTCTACCCTTACCGGTCTCGTAGGCATCCTTCACTCCCTGGATACCATAGATGGTAGCACCTGTAGGGAAATCAGGAGCAGGGATATACTGCATCAAGCCGTCTGTATCAATATCATTATTGTCGATGTAAGCACAGCAGCCATCAATTACTTCACCCAGGTTGTGGGTAGGAATATTGGTAGCCATACCTACAGCAATACCGTTACCGCCATTTACCAGCAGATTAGGAATCTTGGTAGGCATTACGGAAGGTTCCTGGAGTGTGTCGTCGAAGTTGTTCATCATATCAACGGTCTCCTTGTCGAGGTCGTCCATGATGTGCTCACCCATCTTGGAGAGTCGGCACTCTGTATAACGCATCGCTGCAGGAGAGTCACCGTCCACAGAACCGAAGTTACCCTGTCCATCAATCAAAGTGTAACGCATGTTCCACTCCTGACCCATACGAACCAAGGCACCATACACAGAAGAGTCACCATGTGGGTGGTACTTACCAAGTACCTCACCAACTACGCGGGCACACTTCTTGTAAGGTTTATCACTGGTGTTTCCAATGCCCAGCATACCATAGAGAATACGGCGGTGCACAGGCTTGAAACCATCGCGTACATCAGGGAGGGCACGAGCCACGATCACTGACATCGAATAGTCGATGTAGCTAGACTTCATCTCCTCCTCAATGTTGATTTTCATGATTCTATCATGATCCATTGTCTGATTTTCGTCCATATTTAAATTTTAATTGTTTATACCTTATTATATATATACCTATTTACCTTCTATTTTCAGCGTTGACAGGTATTTGCCACCATCCAAGGGAGAAGCATCAGCGATTGCTTCCAACCAACCTCGCAAAAATGGCTCGAAATTGCGTTTAAGGGCTTTTTCTTGCGATTTAAGCCGTTTTAGCCTCTGCAAAATCACGACAAAGGTACAAAAATAAAATGAAATAAAAGGCATAGAATCGAAAAAAAACGATAATTTAGCATTAATTGTGTTTTAAAGAAGTAAAAAAGTTGCCTAAACTCTTGTTTGTTACCAAAATAATGTGTACTTTTGCATTATAATTTAATGAGTAAGACATGCAAAATCCATTTCAACATATCAACGACGTACTCAACTACAGTGGCAAAGAAGCCTACCGTATGTTGGGAAATCAGGTGAACACAGAGCACCTGATGTTGGGAATCCTGCATTGTAACAACAAGCAGGTGAACGATATTTTCGAGCATTTTGGCATCAACACCGACGTACTCCGCTCCACGCTTTACGATTCGCAGGAACAGGCGATAGACAAAATCTCTGCTGAGGAAATTGCGGAAACAGAAGAAGGACGAGCCTTGAAGTACGACAAGGAGACCAGCGAAGTGATCAGCGAAGCCATTATCGAAGCTCGTCTCTGTGAGGGAAAGGCTGCTTTGGTACAACCGGAGCACCTGCTGCTCGCCATCCTGAAGAAGGATGAGTGCGACCCTGCCAAACTGCTCATCACACAAGGTCTGACCTATAAGAAACTGTTCGACTATATCAATGGTATCAACCTGGACATTGACAACAAACTCAATAAGTTGAACCAAGAAGTAGAAAATTACAAGCGCAATCAGACTGACGGAGATTCAGAGCAGGAAGCTGTAGATGAAAAACCGGAAACAGAGACTGCGCCAGAGCAGGAACAAGAATCTGCCGAAGGCGACATCAACATGATTGACCTGCGAGATAAGCAACAGCTTCCCGAAAATCAGGAAGAAGCCGATACTTCTACCCTTCCTGACGGTGCAGCTTCAGCCCAGGACAATCAGGGTGATCTGCTGGATCCTGAGGAGGAACCTCTTGACTTCAGTGAAAATCAAAATTCCGGAAACGGAAAGCAGAGTGGCAAGAATGCACGCAATGTAGTGGGCGCCAAGCCAACCAAGTCGAATACTCCATTTCTGGACAAATTCAGCTACGATCTGACCAAGGCTGCTAAGGACGGAAGCCTGGATCCTGTAGTAGGAAGAGACAAGGAGATTACCCGTCTGATGGAGATTCTGGGAAGAAGAAAGAAAAACAACCCAGTATTAATAGGTGAACCTGGCGTGGGCAAAAGTGCCATCGTAGAAGGATTGGCACAGATGATTGCCAAGGGCGACCAGAGTTCCCTCTTCTTCAACAAGCGAGTATTGAGTCTCGATATGACAGGCATTGTTGCCGGCACCAAGTATAGAGGTCAGTTTGAGGAGCGCATCAAGGGTGTCATCAAGGAACTGGAGAAAAACCCGAACATCATCGTTTTCATCGATGAAATCCACACCTTGATTGGTGCGGGTGGCGCAGAAGGAAGCATGGATGCTGCCAACATTATGAAACCAGCTCTGGCACGTGGCTTCATTCAGTGCATCGGAGCCACCACCCTCAACGAATATCGCAAGAGTATTGAAAAGGATGGTGCTTTGGAGCGTAGATTCCAGAAGATCATCGTAGAACCTACTACGGCAGAAGAGACACTGGAGATTCTGCATAACATCAAGGAGAAATACGAAGAGCATCATAATGTGAGCTACACAGATGAAGCACTGAAAGCATGTGTAAAGCTTGCAGATAGATACATGCACGACCGTTCCTTCCCAGATAAGGCCATTGACGTGATGGACGAGGCTGGTGCTCACATTCACATCAACAGCGCAACCGTCCCTGACGAACTCATAGAGGCTGAAAAGAAGCTCAATGCAACCATCGCCAAAAAACAGGCTGCCGTGGCAAGCCAGAATTTCGAGATGGCTGCAACATTGAGAGACTACCAGACAAAGCAGGAACACGACATTGAGATGATGCGCAAGCAATGGGAGCATGGCGATCCGAACCACCGTGTCACCCTAGACGAAACGGAAATCGCCAAGGTAGTAAGCAATATGACAGGCATCCCTGTCCAGCAAATGGCAGAGAGCGAGAATATCCGGCTGAGAAATATGGGCAAGGTACTCAAGGAAAAAGTGATTGCCCAGGACGCTGCCATCGACAAGGTAGTGAAATCCATCCAGCGCAACCGCATGGGATTGAAAGACCCTAACCACCCTATCGGCGTGTTTATGTTCCTAGGTCCTACAGGTGTCGGAAAGACCTACCTCGCCAAGAAACTGGCAGAAGAGATGTTCGGTTCGGCAGATGCACTCTTCAGAATCGATATGAGCGAGTATGCTGAAGGATTCAACACTTCACGACTCATCGGTTCGCCTCCAGGATACGTTGGCTATGATGAAGGTGGACAGTTGACAGAGAAGGTACGCCGCAAGCCTTACAGCATCGTTTTGCTGGATGAGATAGAGAAGGCAAACACCCAGGTGTTCAATCTTCTGCTGCAGGTAATGGATGAAGGAAGACTGACTGATGGAAACGGCCGCTTGATTGACTTCCGTAACACCATCATCATCATGACCTCCAACGCCGGCACCCGACAGCTCAAGGAATTCGGCAGAGGCGTTGGTTTCAATGCAGGCGGAATCGGCAGCAACGGGATGCCTATCGACGAAAAGGATAAGGAGTATGCTCGCAGCGTCATTCAGAAGCATCTGTCCAAGCAGTTTGCTCCGGAATTTCTCAACCGTCTCGATGAGATTATCACCTTCGACCAGCTCGATTTGCCTGCTATCACCAGCATCGTAGATCTGGAGTTGAAATCTCTCGTAAAGCGAATTGAGAATCTGGGCTATCATTTCCAGATGACCGACAAGGCAAAAGAATTTGTAGCCAGCAAGGGATACGATGTGCAGTTTGGTGCCCGCCCACTGAAGCGAGCTATCCAAAACTACGTGGAAGACGGACTCTGCGAACTCTTGATGGAAGGCAACCTGAAGCCAGGATCCGTCATCAGCATCGGAAAGAATCCGAAGAAAGACGAATTGACTTTCAAAAATATGATAAAAGATTAATTTGGTATATAAAATCTTACATCGGGGAGTTTGCCTGTGAAGGTAGGCTCCCTTCCTTTTTGTTAATGATGGTTAACGCAAAGAAAACTCTTCACAAATTATTTTCTCAATTAGAAAATTTTAGTTACCTTTGCATTCACGTAAAGAGAAAAGCCATGATGGCTCAGTTGGTAGAGCAACGCATTCGTAATGCGTGGGTCGC
>ERZ1034713.527-NODE-527-length-22018-cov-50.228339_pt1 | contig 22018 bp, 20 predicted proteins | sample MGYA00520692_ERZ1034713 | MGnify/ENA primary metagenome ERZ1034713 (study PRJEB33766, sample SAMN09781717) | gut metagenome | biome: gut microbiome | host: Homo sapiens | place: Madagascar | study: EMG produced TPA metagenomics assembly of the PRJNA485056 data... | reverse complement strand
TTTCACTGGGCAAGATGTTTTCACGTTGGAGATTCGAGTCCACCATGAGCAAAACTGCGGCATCATCATCCATGTTGCGGACAATGACCGGCAGGGTTTCCAGCCCAGCAAGCTGTGCAGCGTGCTGACGGCGGTGCCCGGAGATGATCTCATAGCCACCCTCTGGGCGAGGGCGGGCAATCAGCGGAGAAAGCACGCCGTACTGTTCCACGCTTTCCACCGTGCGCTGCATGGATTCATCATCCAAAACCTTAAATGGATGATTCTTGAAAGGGAACAGCTCCACGATGGGAATCTGCTGTACCTGCTCCCGCTGTTCCTCCTGTCGGTTTTCTTCGGTGGAAAACAGATCATCTAGCCCTTTCAGAGCTAAGTTTCCGTTGTCGATCGGCATTCGCCACCACCTCCCTTGTCAGAGATTTATAGGCTTCTGCCACCTTGCCTTTGGGGTCGTGCTGGTAGATGCTCTTGCCTACGGCACTGATCTCCGCAGCACGGACAGACCGGGGAATGGTCTGGTCGAACACCTTGATCTTGCTACCGTAAGCACCCCGAATCAAATTGTCGATCTGCTGTCCATAGTTGGTGCGGCTGTCGGTCATGGTCAGTAGGATACCCTCAATTTTCAGCTTCGGGTTGATTTGCCGCCGGACCTTCTGCACTGTCTGCAAAAGCTGTTCCAAGCCTTTCGCAGACAGGTACTGCGCCTGCACCGGAATCAGGGTGGTGTCTGCCGCTGCCAAGGCATTGACGGTCAGCATTCCAAGGGAGGGGGTGCAATCCAGCAGAATGAAATCGTACTCGTGCTTCGCACCTTCCAACACCTGTTTCAGCATCTTTTCCCGGTTCATGCAGTTGACAAGGGACACTTCCAATCCTGCCAGTTCAATGTTTGCCGGAATCAGGTCAACGCCCTCTGCATGGTGCAGAATGCCCTCGCCGGGTTGGATGGGCTGGTCGTTTATGGCTTTTGCCATCAGGGTAGAAAAGGTGGTGGGCAGTTCATCGGGCTGCTGCCAGCCCATGCTGATGGTCAAAGACCCCTGCGGGTCAGCGTCCACCAACAGAACTTTTTTGCCCTCCATCGCCAGCCCAATGCCCAGATTTTCACAAGTGGTGCTTTTCCCCACACCGCCTTTTTGATTGGTGACTGCGATAATCGTAGCTTTCTTTGCGATAACATCACCTCCCCGGAGAACCGCGCGCAAAGTCGTGGTTCGTCTTGTTCTGATAGTAGAGGTTCATGGTGGTGGGCGCATTGTAGAGCATCGCCAGCAGATACTGCTTCATGTTCCGCACCGGGGCGGTGTTTTCTGCCAGAGAATCCAGCACAAAACGGATGTGGTCGGCGTTCAGCTTTTTCAGCCGACTGCGTACCACCTCGGCAGGTTTGTCATCTCCGGCGATCCGCAATATCTTGCGCTTGGTAGAGCAGGTATCCACAAGCAAGTCCACGATCTGGTAGATTGTATCCTCATCGTCCGGGCAGAGCCGGAGCAGAAGGTCCACCTCTAACATCTGATAAAAATAATCTTCGAGCTGCTCCCGGATGCCCCCGGAATGGATAGGGTCAGGATCGTTCCACTCTGTCTTATTCTTATCAGTCTTATTTGCTTGCGGTTTTGGCTGCTCCAGAATTGCGCTTTCGGCAGCACCAGAATTGCTGTTTGGGCAATTCTGTACTTGCGCTTTTGGCAAGCCGGAGGAAAAGTCCTTGACGTAGATCAGGCTGGGTCTGCCCAGACCACGGCGTTTACGCTCGATAAGGTCGGTGTCCTCCAGTTCCCGGAACAGCTTGACCGCCTTGTGCTCGGCGCAGCAGAGGGATTCCTGCACTTCCCGGACGGTGTAGATGATATACACCCGCCCCTGCTCGTCCAGCCAGCCGTTCTTGACCGACAGGCTCATGCGGTCCAGCAGAATGCCGTACAGTGTCCGGGCATCGGTGGAGAGCTGACGGAAGCGGTGGTCTTGGAACAGTGCTTTCGGGATGCGGAAATAGGAGAACAATTCGCCCGACTGACCATAGAAGTAGTCCAGCGTCATTTGGTGTGACCTCGGCTTTTCAACTGCATGGGTGTATTCATGTGGAAAACCTCCTTCCCGATTTCTGCAAAAGAAAAAGCTCACCTTCAATTTTAGAAAGTGAGCCATGTAAATCCAAAATAGTAACAGTAAGTGTCGAATTTCGTAGGTGAAAATTTTCACCTACCGTTTCACCTACAAAGAGCCGTTTTAGAGACAAAAAGATACCAAAAGTTACGTCAAAGTACACAAAGGCACTTTCACGGAATTATCAGATAGTCACAAGATTCCACAAGAAAAACGGAATTTCAAAATTAGCGACGTTCTCATAACCGCTTGGTCGCGGGTTCAAGTCCTGCCTGGCCCACCAAAAAAGCACGAGATTTCGGTCTCGTGCTTTTCTTTTTGCATGAATAGGCGCTTTACTTGTACAATTCTTTGCTCATCTGTTTGCGAATCTCTTTGCGTCGTCTGTCGTAGACCTGCGTGTAGATTGCAAGGGTCGTACTGGGCTGCGCGTGTCCAGCTTCTGCGGCTACCGTTGCTACACCGATATTGGGATTGGACAGCAGGATACTGACGAAGGTGTGCCGGAACATATGCGGATGGATTTTTTCTACATTGAAGATTGCACGAAAATGTGCTATGATAAAATTGGTAAATTAGGTTTTAAAGGATGTGAATGAGCAGCATGAAGAAAACAAAAGAAGGAATTAATTCGAAAAAACTCCTTCGGCTGAAGAATACAGGCAGTATCTTTGTGATTGCGGGGCTTTTGATAATTTTTGTAATAGCGTTGTACACATTTATTCTGCAAAGTTCTTACACTAAGACTGCCCTTGAAACAGAAATCAAACGTGACACAGCGAGTGCAGATGCAGTACACAAACTTGTGGATGGAAGAATCGGCAAAGAAGATTTTGATCAAATCAAAGATCAATCTGATGAAAAGAAGCAATTATATAAGGATATTTCTTCATATTTCAATGAAATCAGAACGCTGAATTCTACTCGATATATTTACACCGCTCAAAAAAATGAAGAAGGAAAACTCGTTTATGTGGTAGACGGTTTGAATTCGGATGCGGATGATGTAAGACACCCTGGAGATTATATTGAGGAAGAAATGGTTCCGTATATTGATAGGGCTATTTCTGGGGAGAATGTGTACTCTCAGGATATCATTGATACAACCTGGGGTCCGATTTTTACGGCTTGCTATCCTGTAAGAGCAAATCATGATGGGACAGGAGAAATCATTGGCGCATTTTGCATTGAAATGGATATGCAATCCGCTTATGGAATGGTTGAAAAGACGAATCATATTTCCATCATCTGCGGTTTAGTTGCAGGAGCTGTATTGCTTTTAATTTGTCTATACACCTATTATGTTTACCAGAAAAGCAAGGCAGAAGAGCAAAAACAAAAACAATTATTAATGAACGCCGCTGAGGAAGCAGATGCTGCCAACAAAGCAAAATCTGCGTTTTTGCTTAGCATGAGCCATGACATCAGAACGCCGATGAATGCCATTATTGGATTTACAAACATTGCGCTTCACCAGAACACGGTTTCAGATATTCATGATAGCTTGGAGAAAGTTCAAAAAAGTTCGAATCATCTTCTCTCTTTGTTGAATGACGTTCTGGATTTTAGTCGCATTGAAAGCGGAAAAGTTACGATTTCGCCCAAGCCAGTGGACATTACTCAATTGACAGATAACGTCCAGGCGATTATGAATGGACTTCTTTATAATCGAGATCTTAAGTTTGAAGTACATCGAGAAAGCCCAAAGAACCCATATGTCCTTGCGGATGTTGCGCGTATCCGAGAAGTTTTGGTGAATCTTCTTGGCAATGCTGTGAAATTCACAAAGGACGGCGGAAAGATTACTTTGGATATCAGCAGTTACCCAGGAGCGGATGAGAAACATATCATAATTCGTTATGTTGTTCGAGATAACGGTATCGGCATGAGCGAAGAGTTCCAGAAAAAATTATTCGATCCGTTTTCACAAGAAGATAATGCGAATGCCAGAACCCAATATAAGGGAACCGGTCTTGGTATGGCCATCACAAAAAAATATGTGGATATGATGGGCGGTTCAATTGCTGTTGAGAGCAAAAAAGGTGTAGGTTCTACATTCACAGTGGAGATCCCACTGGAGTTGACAGAACAGGTTATTCCATCAGAACAAGAACAACCTCTACATAGAGATTTGACGGGTATTCATGTTCTTATGGCAGAGGATAATGATCTAAATGCTGAACTTGCTACGATAATCCTGGAAGATGCTGGTATGACCGTAACACGCGCATCAGACGGAAAAGAAGTTGTGAATTTGTTTGAAAATCATCCACGAGGCACATACGATTTTATTTTGATGGATATTATGATGCCAAACATGGATGGACACCAAGCAGCAAAAGCCATTCGAGCCTTGGGTGTAGAGCGGTCCGATGCAGTTACGATTCCAATTATAGCTTTGTCTGCAAATGCTTTTATAGATGATATTCAGGAATCCCTGGATTCAGGCATGAATGACCATATTTCCAAGCCGATTAACATGGAGGAATTAATCGATACGATCGCTAAATACATGAAACACGATTAGGAAAACAAAGTCGATATTATAGCAGTTTGCGTTTTTAATGCACAAGCAACATCCGCAAACTGCATATCGCAAAGATGTCGTGTTGATGGGCACTATTTTTGAAAATTGCGATAAACGGAGGGGCTATGGGAGCCAGCAAACGGATCTGTCCGAACTGCGGGCGCAAAATGAAATAGCAGTTCATTAAGAAAAACGGGATTTCAAAATTAGCGACGTTCTCATAACCGCTTGGTCGCGGGTTCAAGTCCTGCCTGGCCCACCATCACCCTATGAAAAAAGACACCTCGCCATGAGGTGTCTTTTTTCATCTTCCGAACACCCATCCCGATCCCACGGCAATGCCGCTCAGGGAAGGTGCCGTTCCACAAAATCGCCGATGTCGGCAAAGACTTCGGCCCGGTTCGTCTCCACCAGAAGCTCGTGCCGGGCACCGGGGTAGAACTTGACCTGCACGTCCCGCATCCCGGCATCCTTCATGCTCTGCACGGCCCGCCGGACGCCCGCACTGCGCTCGCCCACCGGGTCGGCATCACCGGCCAGGAAGAGCACCGGCAGGTCTTTCGGCATCCGGGCCAGAAAGGCCGGGTCGTACAGCCGCAGGATGCCCGTGAACATGCTGTAATAGGCATTCAGCGTAAACGTGAAGGTGCACCGCTCATCGGCGAGGTACTTGTCCACCTCGGCAGGGTCGCGGTTGAGCCAGTCGTGGGTGGTGCGGCCCTCCAGCCCCTTGTTGTAGCCCAGGAACGAAAGCTCCGCCACCAGTCGGCTGCGATGCTGCCAGCCGAAAAAGACCGCCAACACCCGGCAGACCGTGCGGGCAAACGCGACCAGCGCTTTCGGCTGGAAGCCGGTCCCCAGGATGATGGCACCGTCCAGCTCACTGCCCCACTCGCACAGATACTGCCGTGCATAGAACGAGCCCATGCTGTGGCCCAGCAGGAAATACGGCACACCGGGGTAGAGCTGTTTCGTCAAGACGGTCATGGCGTGAAGGTCATCCAGCACTGCCCGGTTGCCGTCCGGCTCGGCAAAATAGCCGTAGTCGGCCCTGGTCCGGATGGACCCGCCATGGCCCAGATGATCGTTTCCGGTCACGAGGATACCTCGTGCGGCGAGGTACTCGGCCAGCGGCTTGTAGCGGTCGATAAACTCCACCATCCCGTGCGAGAGCTGCACGATGGCGCGCACTTCGCCCTCCGGCACACAGCGGAACGCATGGAGCATCCGCCCCGGTGCGCTCGACGGCAGCGTAAAATCGATCATCTGGCTCATAGCGTCTTCTCCTTTTTGCGGCCCGTGCTCAGAGGGCGCCGATCTTCTTCCGGCAGGCGGAGCAGATGCAGTAGCCTGCGAACTGCACGGCCTGCTCATCGACGGTCCCGCAGAAGTCGCAGCTTCCCTTCGGGCGGTACTTTTTGAGGACGATGGCGTCTCCATCAACGAAGATTTCGAGCTTTGCATCCGTTTCCAGCTTCATGCTGGTGCGCAGCTCCTTGGGCAGAACGATCCGCCCCAGCGCATCGATCCCGCGAACGATTCCTGTACTTTTCATTTTGTGCTTCTCCTTTTTCTAATTCGCACTGCTTCTCGTATTTTCCTCATTTTTTCCGGGCCACGCTGCCCGGCCATAAATCCGGTGATAGGAAAATTGTTCCAGTGCTTCATTAGTATACAAAATAGTTCCTGCTTCGTCAACGCTTGCGGTCCGTTTCGACAAAAACTTCCCGGATGTTTTTGGAATGGGCACAAAAACGCCCGAAGGCAGTCCGCCTCCGGGCGAAAAGTTCCGGTTCTTGGGATTTTTTTAAGATTTTTTGCTGCTCGTCCCACGCTTCGAGCCGTTCCGTCCCGGCACCAGAAACAGGGCATCTTCGTCCGGGATGGGGCACGTTTTGCCGCCGCAGCAGGCAGAGAGCGACACGGCGACCAGAGACACCTTCTCCGTATCCGACAGGTGCCCGTAGACCCAGATCTCCGCCGAGGTTCCCGGCTTCAGCACGGTGCTCCGGGCCGACGTGACGACGTAGCATGGATATTCGTCCGTCTGCGCTCCGTTCGTCAGATAACAGAGCGAACCGATCCAGCGGCTCTTTGTGCCGTTCTGGTAAAGCCGGTCTTCCCGGAACGTCCCATCCGCAGCGTCCGTAAACTGTGCGGCGGTATTTTCCAGGTCCAGCGTCTCCTTTGTGTGGTTCTTCACCCGGAAGTGCACACAGAAACCGGACGGCGTCAGGGTCTGCCCCAGCACGGCAAACTCCGGGAACGCTGCAGACGTATCCGGCTCCTGCACTTCTGACGAAGCAGGCATCCCGGACGCTGCCGGTGTTTCCGGGGCCGACGGTGCGCTGGATGCAGGCGGCGAGGCCGGTGGCTCGGATGCAGCAGGGTGTTCGGACCCAGCTGACGTCTCCGGCTGCGAGGACGGTTCGGACCCGGCCGGGCTGCCCGGCGATACCGTGGGCGGCGAAGCTGCGGGCGGCTCCGAGACGGCAGGGCGTTCCGACGCGGCCGGGCGCTCAGAGCTGGCCGGCGGCTCCGGCTTTGCGGACGGTGCCGAAGCGGCGGCACTGTCCGACGGCGCAGCCGACTCCGCAGGGGCCTGCGGCTTCTTCTTCGGCGTCAGGCTGCCGATGGCCTGCTCCTTCCACAGAAAATCCGCCCGTGTCCAGCTGCCTTCGCTGGCCGGAAGGAATACATACCCATACGCCACCGCGCTCTGCCCTGGCTGCAGGGCTTCGGCTGCGCTTTCAAGGGCCGCAACGACCGGCTTTTTCACCACGGTCTCCTGCGTCGTCCGGAGCACCGCCGTCAGATGTTCTGCGGCCTTGCCCGCAGCGACCCGGTCCGCAGACATGCCGTCCACTGCGTTGTCCACCGTCACGTTCCCAAGCGATGCGCTGGTGTTGAACGCATGGACGACCTGTTCCGTCGTATTTTCCACGCGGACTTTGACCACGATGAGGGTGCCCTCCTGCCCGGAGCAGACCGCCGACACGCTGGTGTAATTTATCGGCTCACAGCGGAGAAAGTCTTCCACCTCCGGTTCCTGCGGCGATTGAGCTTCCGACTCAGACACGGCCGTCGAACTGGACACCGATGCTGATTCTGAGGGCGCGGGTGCCGCCGGAGAAGAAGAGGTATCTTCGCCGGGCGTGTCCGTTCTGCCCGCCGCCGGAGCAGACGCGGGCGGTTCCGGTGCAGCTGCCCCGCCTCCGCCGCAGCCGGTCAGCAGCAGAACAGCCAGACAGAGCAGCACCACAAGCGCCCTGCTCTTTTGCCGCACTGCATCGAACGATTTTTGTTTCATCGTTTCTACCTCCGCCCGAATGTGTTGAAATGTGTCGTTTTTATTTGACCGTTTTCTGCGCCGTTTGTCAATCGTTTCGGCAGCGTTTTGCTCCAAAGTTTTTCTCCGAAAATTGGGCAGATTCGACGATTTTGATCATTTCCGGGAGAGAATGCCCCCTTCCGGCCGTTCTTCGCGTCTCCTCGTTGACAAAATCGCGCTGAACAGTTAAACTAAAGGGTAGCAATTCACAAATTTATTTGCCGATATAGATAAGGAGCGTTTTTTATGCCGAGCAATAAAGTCCGCACCCGTTTTGCCCCCTCGCCCACCGGCTATATGCACGTTGGCAACCTGCGCACCGCGCTGTACACCTACCTGATGGCCAAGCACGAGGACGGCACCTTCATCCTCCGCATCGAGGACACGGACCAGGGCCGCTATGTGGAAGGCGCGGTGGACGTCATTTACAACACCCTGCGCGAGGCCGGGCTGAACTGGGACGAAGGCCCGGACATCGGCGGCCCGGTCGGCCCCTATGTCCAGAGTGAGCGGATGGGGATGTTCAAACAGTATGCCGAACAGCTGGTCGCCGAGGGCAAGGCATATTACTGCTTCTGCACCGAGGAGCGCCTGGAAGCGCTGCACGCCGAGCAGCGCGCCAACGGCGAGATGACCCACTACGACGGCTGCTGCCGCGACCTGCCCGAAGAGGAGGTCCAGAAGCGTCTGGCCGCCGGAGAGCCGTACGTCATCCGCCAGAAGATCCCACGCACCGGCATCACCGGCTTCGACGATGTGGTCTACGGCCACATCGAGGTCGAGAACAGCGAGATGGACGACCAGATCCTCATCAAGACCGACGGGATGCCCACCTACAACTTCGCCAACGTCGTGGACGACCACCTGATGGGCATCACCCATGTCATCCGCGGCAGCGAGTACCTGTCTTCCACCCCCAAATACAACCTGCTGTATCAGGCATTCGGCTGGGAGATCCCCACCTATATCCACTGCCCGCCGGTCATGAAGGACGCCCAGAACAAGCTGTCCAAGCGCAACGGCGATGCAAGCTATCAGGACCTGCGCGCCAAGGGCTACCTGAGCGCTGCCATCCTGAACTATATCTGCCTGCTGGGCTGGAGCCCCAGAGGCGAATACGCCGAGCAGGAGATCTTCTCCCTCGACGAGCTGCGCAAGGTCTGGAGCCCGGACGGCATCTCCAAGTCTCCGGCCATCTTCGACCCGCTCAAGCTGCGGGCCATCAACGCAGAGTATATCCGCCGCCTGAGCCCGGACGCATTCCTGGCTGCGGCGGAGCCCTGGATCGACCAGGCCGTCCACACCCCCATTGATAAGAAGCTGCTCTGCGCCAACCTGCAGCCCCGCTGCGAGGTGCTGGGCGAGATCCCCGCGCAGCTGGACTTCTTCGATGCGATGCCGGAGTACGACGTGAGCCTGTACACCAACAAGAAGCAGAAGACCACCCCGGAGTCCGCAAAGGAAGCGCTGGAAGCACTGCTGCCCGTGCTGAGTGATGCAGCTCTGGACTTTTCCGACCGTGACGCCGTCTTTGATGCCTGCAAGGCCAAGGCCGAAGAGCTGGGCAAGAAGAACGGCTGGCTGCTCTACCCGCTGGGCATCGCCCTGTCCGGCAGACAGCGCACCCCCGGCGGCGGCACCGACCTCGCCTGCATGATGGGCCGCGAGACGACCCTTGCCCGCGTGAAAGCCGCCATCGAGAAGCTGAACGGCTGATCGTTCCGACCATTGGAAAACCGTTTCGGGAGGGATTTATATGATGTATCCGTTTATGACGCTGGACGATGACACCGAGATCGTCCACTCCGAAATGCTTCCGGACGGCCGCGTCAAGGTCTACATTGAAAAGCCGGATGCGAAAGACTGCTTTCACTCTGCTGTCTGCTATCTGCCGGATTATACCTGGGAGCAGATCAGCGGCTTTTCCCCTGCCGAGATCGACCGCTACCAGAAATTTCTGGAAACCACGGCACATCTTATTTTGCAGTTCTCCAAAGAGGGAGGCGTAGAGAATGCCGCAGGTTTTTAAGATCGGCTCTTATTGGGTCTATTTCTGGGCCAACGAAAATGAGCCTCTGGAACCGGTCCATGTGCATGTCTCGCAGGGTGCGCCCAGCAGCAATGCCACCAAGATCTGGATCACACGGGCGGGCAAATGCTATCTGTGCCACAACAATTCCGGCATTCCGCCCCGCATTTTGCGGAACATTATGGCGATCATCGAAGCCCGAAGTGAAGAAGTCCTTGCAAAATGGAAGAATTTCTTCGGTGAGGTGCGGTATTTCTGCTGATTTAACGTACTTCTCCGCACCCTCCCAAAAACCGCCTGGCGGCCGCGCTACAGTATATGCACAAGGCGCGGGAAACAGAACAACACAAACGATCCCCGCCGGAAAGCGGGGATTTTTTTATGCACGATCTTCTCAGGCAGGATACCCTCCATCCCTTTGCGGCGGCGCTGCTGCCGCGCGCAGCCGTCCGCCCGGCTCTGCGGCAGGGTTCGGCTTTTCTGGCCGGGCTGCTCGGCGGCTGGGCGGTGCTGTATGGGGCACTCATCCCCTTCGGGCTGGGGCTGACGCTCGGCTTTGCGGAGGACTGCTTCGCCGCCTGTGCGGCCGGGGCAGTGCTGGGGCTGCTGCTCCATGGGTTCGGGGCGCTGTCGCTGGACAGCATCTGTCTGCTCTGCGCCATCGGGGCCGCTGTGGCGGCACGGTGGCTCTGGCCGGGCCGGTTCCGGCCCGCCCTGCTGGCGGGCTGCGGAGCCCTGGGGCTGGGAGCCGTCTGCTTTGCCTTCGGCCCCACCGGCGGCGGGGTAGACCTGCTGCTCACCTGCGGGGCGGACGCCCTGCTGGCGGGGGCGCTGGGCTTTGCCCTGCGGCGGTTCCCGCCCGAAACGCCCGGCGTGGGGATGCTGCTCGTCGGGGCCGCTGCCGCTGCGGCCCTGGGCGGGGTCACGCTGGGGCCGGTCTGCCTTGGCGTCGTGTTCTGCGCGGCGCTGGAAGCCGCCCTCTGCTGCCGGGGCCAGGGGAAAGCCGCCCTTGCCTGCTGTGCCGTGCTGGGTGCGGCCCTCTGCGGGGCGGATGCCTCCCTCGGCCCGGCGGCAGCCGGGCTCTCCTGCGCCAGTGCAGCGGCTGCTCTGCTGGCCCCCGGACGCCGGGTGGAAGCCTTTGCCGCCTATGCGGGCGGCTGTGTGACAGGGGTACTCTGCGTCCAGCCGCCCGGCAGTGCCTTTGGCTTTGCCTTCAGCGCCGGGGCGGGGCTGGGGCTGGCCGCGCTGCTGCCCGGCGGCTGGCTGGCCCCGGTGCCCGCAGACGAACCGGACGCACCGGAGGAGCGGCCCCGCTTTTCGGCGGCGGCCACCCGGCTGGAAGCGGTGGCCGAAAGCCTGTCCTCCCTCGCAGAGACCGTCAACGAGGTCTACGACGCCCTGCCCCACCGGTGCGAGACCTTCCGCTGGGTCATCGACAACGCCCATGATGCGCTCTGCTTCAACTGCGGGCGGCGGGAGAGCTGCTGGAAGCAGGAATATACCGCGACGCTGGACGGCATGAACGCCCTGCGGCCCATTCTGGAGCGGAACGGCCATCTGGAGACCGGCGACCTCCCAGCCCAACTGGGGCGCTGCATCCACCCGGCGGCGCTCTGCGCAGCGGTGAACAAATCCTTCGCGCTCTACCGCAGCCGGAAGGAGACCCGCGTCCACGCCGAAGCCATGCGCACAGCCCTGACGGAGCAATACAGCGCCGTGGCCGACGCGCTGGGGGTGCTGAGTGAACAGCTGGGCCGCCCCGGCACACCGGAGCCCTATAAATCCGGGCGGGTGGCCGACTTTTTTGCCAGCCTCGGCACGCCGCCGCTGGAATCTGCCGTCACGCTGGACGACCTGGGCCGGACGCGGGCCGCTGTCACCCTGCCCCGCACCCGGTTCTCTGCCCCGGAGCTGGCCGCACTGGCACAGGAGGTCGGGCGGCTCTGCCGCCGCACCTTCGACCCGCCCCAGGTGCTCTCCTGCAAGGGGATGACGACCCTGCTCTTCTGCGAAAAGCCCGCTCTGCGGGCCGTCTTCGGGTCTGCCGGGAGCGCCGCGCGGGGCAGCATCTCCGGCGATGCGGTCCAGCAGTTCTGCAGCCCCACCGCTGCGCAGATGATCCTCTGCGACGGCATGGGCACCGGACGCCCGGCCGCTGTGGACGGCAACCTGGCCGCAGAATTGACGGCCCGTCTGCTCAAGGCAGGCTTCACCGCCGAGCTGGCCGCACGGCTGGTCAACGTAGCACTGGCCCTCAAGAGCGATGAGGAGAGCGGCGCGACCCTCGACCTCATCAGCGTGGACCTCTATACCGGCACGGCCCGGCTGTTCAAGGCTGGGGCCGCACCGGGTTTTCTGGTCCACGGCGGGCGGGCACGGCCTGTGGGGGATGCCAGCCTGCCCATCGGCATCCTGGGCGGGGTGAACGGGCAGAGCCGGGTGGTGCATCTGGCGGCGGGCGATTACGCCGTGCTGGTATCGGACGGTCTGCTCGTGGACGGTACCGGCTGGGTGCTCAAGCAGCTGGAGCTCTCTGCTGCCGCAGCCGACCCGCCCGAAGTGCTGGCCAAAACGCTGGTGGAAACGGCCCGCGCCCGCGCCGAGGCGACCGGCCGCCCCGACGACATCACCGCAGCCGTGCTCCGGCTGGAAGCCTGCGGGCGTTGATTTATTCACAAATAGGGACTATAATGACACTATCTTTTTTGTGGGAGGTCCCTTTCTATGCTGCATCTTACCGTTGCGCAGGACGGAAGCGGCGATTACGCTTCGGTGTCCGAGGCTGTGCTGGCCGTACCTTATGAACTGGAAGCCGAGATCGTCATCGGGCCCGGCGTCTACCGGGAAAAGCTGGTTTGCGAAAAGCGCTGCATCACTCTGCAGGGTGCCGGTGCCGACCAGACCATCCTCGTCTGGGCCGACGGCGGCAAGCTGCCACACCCGGACGGGCGGCCCACCCACACCTTCCGCAGCTACACGGCCTTCTTCAGCGGGGAGAGCCTCACCGTGGAGGACCTGACCATCGCCAACGATGCCGGGCCGGGCAGTCTGGTGGGGCAGGCCATCGCAGCCTATGTGGACAGTGCGCGGGTCGTGTTCCGCCGGGTGAAGCTGCTGGGCAATCAGGACACCCTGTTCTGCGCCCCGCTGCCCGAAAAGGAGCGGGAGAAGGACGGTTTCCTCGGCCCCCGCACCTTTGCGCCCCGGCGGGCCTCCGCGCAGTATTACCAGAACTGTGAGATCGCGGGCGACATCGACTTCATCTTCGGCGGGGCAGACGCCCTGTTCGAGCAGTGCACTCTGCGCACCGTGAACAACCACATCCCCCGCAGCTTCGTCACGGCACCGTCCGGCCCGGCGGACGGGCTGGGCTTTGTCTTCTGGGACTGCGATCTCGTCTCGGACTGCCCGGCCGGGACGGTCTATCTGGGCCGGCCCTGGCGCCCCACCGGCAAGACCACCGTGCTGGACTGCCGCCTCGGTGCCCACATCGCCCCCGACGGCTTCTCGCCCTGGAACGACCGCACCGACACCGGCCTTGCCTCCTTTGCGGAGGAGGGCAGTTCCGGCGCAGGGGCTGCGCCCCGCCCGGCCTGGGTGAACGAGCCTTCCGCTGCCGATGCGGCCGCGCTGCTGGCCCGCGCCCGGAAGCGCTGCCGCCCGGAAGTTTAAGAAAAAAGGAACGTCACGATGAAAAAGCTCCCCAACGCCGTCAAATGGCTCATCATTCTGGCCGTGCTGGCCCTCATGGGCTGGATGCTGGTCCAGGTCAACGACCGCGCCTCCCGCGTCAAGATGCCCGACCCGGACAACAGTCTGGGCATCTACCGTCCTGCCGACTCGTAACAAAAAATCCTGCGCTTTCGCGCAGGATTTTTTGTTACTCTGCAGTCATGATGAACCAGAACGTCGTTCCTTTGCCCACGGTGCTCTGCACACCGAAGCGGAAGCCGTGCTGCTGGAAAATGGCTTTTGTGATGGACAGGCCCAGGCCCGTGCCCTGCTTGCCCGCATCGGAGCGGGAGCGGTAGTAGCGGTCAAAGATATAGGGCAGGTCCTCCGCAGCGATGCCGGGGCCGTGATCCTCGACCTCGACCCGGACGCCCTCGGCAGATGGTGCGGCCCGCAGCACGAAGATGCCATCCGCTCCCATGTGGTGCATCGCGTTGCCCAGCAGGTTGTGCAGCGCCCGCTGCATCATGTTGGGGTCGGCGTAAACGGGCAGTTCCTCGTCCGGCAGCTCCAGTTTCAGCTGCCAGCCGTTCTGGGCACAGACGGCGTCGTACCGTTCGCTGACCTCGTCGCAGAGCTGGCCCATGTCGAAATGGACTTTCTCGCATTTTTCCGCGCCGCTCGTCACCTTGCTCAGTTCCATGACGCTGGAGACCAGAGCCGTCAGGCGGTCGGCCTCGTCCACGATGATGTTCATCTGCTCGTCGCGGTGGGCCTTGTCGTCGCCGGTGATGTCGCGCACTGTCTCGGCGTAGCCCTTGATGAGGGTGAGCGGGGTGCGCAGGTCGTGGGAGACATTGGCCAGCAGGTCCCGCTGCATCTGGGAAGCCCGCTGGACTTCCTTCGCCATGTGGTTGAAATCCTCGGCCAGGTCGCCAAGTTCATCGTTCCGGCCCGTTTCCACATGGACGGCATAATCGCCCTGGGCCACCTGCCGCGCCGCACCGGAGAGCTGGCGCAGCGGCTTTGTGAACCACTCGCTGAACATCCACGCCGCGCTCATCGAGAAGGCAAAGATGAGCGCCGCCGCCAGCGGCAGCACGGTGCTCATCACCTCGCCCGCCTCGGACACGTGCATCAGGGTGGTGCTCACCAGCACCGTATAGGCCCCATCGGCGGTCATCCGGCCCACGACCAGCTGATTGTAGGCCGACGGCTTGGCCGCCGGGAGCACACGGGCGAAGGCCCCGTTCTCGCGGCAGTACTGCCGCACCTGCCGGGCGGTGGAATAAGCGATGTCGTCATCCAGCGTATCGGGGAACGACTTCTGGTGCAGGCTGCAATAGGAGAGGTTCTCGTATTTTTTGATGGTGCGGAGCGTTGCGTCCGAAATATCCACGCAAAAGCTGCTCAGTTCCCCGTTGGAATAGATGTCACTGCCCAGCTGGCTGAAGAAGTCGTCGTTCGTCACCTTGATGCCGCCGAACGCCCAGTACGAGAGGATCTCCCCCTTTGCGATGGCGTCGTCCATCTTGGCCACGATCATCTCGGCCTCTGCCGTCAGCTGCTTCTGGATGTGCTTGGTGTACAGCGGCTCCAGCAGCTGGGTGCTCAGGAACCAGAACAACCCCAGCAGCAGCAGGCAGATCAGGCACAAGAACCACATCATCTGCCCGCGGATGCCGATGGAACGCCGCTTTTTTCCCAGTTGCCGCATCAACTGCGCTCCTCCGTTTTATCGTGCCGCATCGGGGTCGAACTTGTAGCCGATGCCCCAGACCGTGGCGATGTAGCCCCGGCACTTGCCCAGGTGGCCGCGCAGCATCTTGACGTGGGTGTCCACGGTGCGGTCCTCGCCGAAGTAATCGTAGTTCCACACCTTCTGCAAGATCTTTTCGCGGCTGAGGGCGATGCCCTTGTTCGATGCCAGGAAGACCAGCAGGTCGAACTCCTTGGGCGTCAGGCTCACTTCTTCGCCCGCCACGCGGACGGTGTGGCTGGCCGTGTCGATGGTCAGGTCACCGAAGGTCATGGTGCCGTCGGAAGCCTCACTCCGGGGCATGGTGCGGTTGAGCACGGCCCGGACGCGGGCCACCAGCTCGCGCGGGGAGAAGGGCTTGACCACATAGTCGTCCGCGCCGCCCTCCAGGCCCGCCAGTTTATCGTATTCCTCGCCGCGTGCGGTCAGGATGATGACCGGCGTGTTGATGTGGCGGGTGCGCATCTCCCGCAGGCAGGTCATGCCGTCCATGAACGGCATCATCACATCCAGGATCACCAGATCGTATCCGCCGCCGCTCAGCAGCGAAAGCGCCGCCGAGCCGTCGCCTGCCTCCTCGCAGACATAGCCCGCATATTGCAGATGTTCCCGGATCAGTTCCCGGATGCGGGGTTCATCATCAACGATCAGAATTTTTGCCATCTATGGCTCCCTCCTCACTCAAAAGTGTCTGATATTCTGAGGTTATCATACCGCGAAGTTTGGAAATTTCTGTGAAGTTTGGGTGAATGCTTTGGAAAACCCGAACACATTCAGTATACCACACCTGACCGGTGCAATCCAAACGAATTTCCGTCCCTGCCGCGAAAACGCGCAGATCGTTTGTTTTTTCGTCCGGATTTCTTGACAAGGCGGGCCGCACCCTTTATAGTAAAAAATAGAATGAAAAATGTATGCCTTCCCGGAGGCGTTGGAGTTTCTATGAAGTTCAAGAACCTTTCCCGCGTGGAGCGGAACATGCTCACCGGCCTGTTCTGCCAGTTTGTGACCATCCTGCTGGGCTTTCTCATGCCCCGGCTCTATCTGACCTATTACGGTTCCGGCGTCAACGGTGAGCTGAACACCATCAAGCAGCTGTTCGCCTACCTCTACCTGCTCGAAGCCGGGGTCGGCCTGGCCACCACCCAGGCGCTCTACCGCCCGGTGGCGATGGAAGAGCACCAGACTGTGAGCGAGATCCTGGCCGCCACCGACCACTATTACCGCCGCACCGGCACACTGTATGCCCTCATCGTGGTGGCCATCGGCATCGTGTACCCTATGGTGGTGCACTTCACCCTGCCGCGCGGCGTCGTTTTACTGTACACCATCCTGTACGGCCTGCCCTCTGTCACCAGCTTTTTTGTGCAGGGCAAGTACCGGCTGCTGATGGATGTGGACGGCCGCCGCTATGTGCTCAGCAATCTGGAGACCGCCACCACCCTGGTCTCCGGCATCGGCAAGGTGCTGGTGCTGATGCTCACCCAGAACATTCTGGCCACGCAGCTGCTGTACTGCCTGTGCTCCATGCTGCCCATCCCGGTCATCCTGTGGTACACCCACAAGAACTACCCCTGGATCGACCACCACGCCAAACCGGATTACTCCGCCGTCTCCCAGAAGAACTCGGTGCTGATGCACCAGCTGTCCAGCGTCATCTTCAACAACACGGACATGGTGCTGCTGTCCTACTTCTGCAACTTCCAACTCGTCAGCGTCTACAGCATCTACAACATGTTCTTCGTCCAGATCGTCTTCGTGATGAATCTGTTCCTCAACAGCATCTCGTTCCGGATGGGCCAGATCTTCCACACCGACCGGGAGCGGTTCCTTGGCCTGTTCGACCTGTGCGAGACGCTGTATCTGGCCTTTGTCGCGTTCTGCTACACCATGACGGCGGCTTTCCTGCTGCCGGTCATCCGCATCTACACCAGCGGCATTCAGGACACCAACTACATCGACGCCTTCCTGCTGTTGCTCTTCGCCCTCAAGGCCGTACTGGAGAGCGGCAAAAGCATCTACCACCAGGCCGTCCAGTTTGAAGGCGCGTTCCAGCAGACCCGCTGGCATGCTCTGGTCGAAATGGCCATCAATCTGACCGTCACCCTCCTCGGCATCCAGTTCTTCGGCATCTACGGCTGCCTGTTCGGCACCCTGGCCGCACTGCTCTGCCGCACGGTGCTCGTCTTCCGCTACACCTACCGGAACATCCTGCACCAGCGCATGGCCCGCCCCGCCCTGAAATGGGTCTGTAACCTGGGCCTGATGGTTCTCATCCTGCGCATCGTGGGCATCCAGAGCCGCCCGGAGCTCAGCCTGCCGGGCGTCATCGGCGTGGCCCTGCTGCATATGATCTGGATCGGTGCTGCCTTTGTGGGCGCTGCCTTCCTGTTTGACCACGACCTGCTGCACAAGCTCCGAACGCTGCGCAGCAGCATCCGCTCCTGAGCCGGAGGTTTTGTTTATGAGCATCCCGAAAGTTCTCCACTACTGCTGGTTTGGCGGCGCGCCCAAACCCAAAAACATCCAGAACTGCATCCGCAGCTGGAAAAAATACTGCCCGGACTATGAGATCATCGAGTGGAACGAGCAGAACTTCGACGTTTCCCAGTCGCTTTATACCCGGCAGGCCTACGATGCCCGCCGCTGGGCCTTTGTGGCCGACTATGCCCGCCTGAAGATCCTGTACGAGCAGGGCGGCATCTACATGGACACCGACGTCGAGCTGCTCCGCCCGCTGGACGACCTGCTGGCGTATCCGGCCTTCTTCGGCTTCCAGCACAACAACGAGGTCGCCACCGGCCTCGGCTTCGGGGCCGAGGCCCGCAGCCCGGTGGTGAAAGCCCTGCTGGACGATTACGACGGCCTGCCCTTTCTGCTGCCGGACGGCAGCTGCGACCTGACCGCCTGCCCGGAACGAAATCTTCCTGTCTTTGCCCGGTTCGGCATCCGGGCCGACGGCACCCGCCAGTCCACCCCGGAGATGGAAGTTTTTCCGGTGGAGTATTTCTGCCCGGTGGCCTATGCCGGTTCCACCTGCGACATCACCCCCAATACCTACTCCATCCACCATTACCATGCCAGCTGGAAGGAGAAGAGCCGGGCCATGCGGTTCGACGAAGAGGTGATGGAGCCGCTCCTCGGCGCAAAGTTCTATTACCGGTACTACCGTCCGTTCCGCCGCGCTCTGGGTGCGCGGCGGAAAAAATGGCGCACCTGAACCCTCCCGCAAGCGGCTCTGTTCCGGGCCGCTTGCTTTTTGTTTGCCCCGCCGGGGCGCGCTTGCACTTTCCGGCACAGTTGTGCTATACTGAAACGATACGAATACCCATCTGTTTTTGACCAGAGGAAGGGAGTCCTCCATGCGGATCGGACTTGTTGAATTGCTGCTCATCCTGCTCATCGCATCGCTGACCATCGGCCCCAGTGCGGCGCTCTGGGTGGACCGCTGGATGCGCCGCGCCCAGAAGACCAGCGCCGCAGCGGCCCGCCGCCGGGCAGCGCAGGAGGCCCAGCGCGCCGCCGAGCGGGAAGAGGTGCTGCAGCGGTTCCAGAAGCTGAGCATCGTCTTTGTGCTCTGCGCTGCGGTGGCCCTCATCTGGGGGCTGGTGCTGCGGCCCATCGAGGCCGCGCCCACGCCCTACACCGCCCCGGACGTCCGACAGGAGACCGGGGCGCAGACCGCCGCCGAAGGCGGCGTTCTGGAACTGGCCCCCTACACGGAGATCTCCGCCCTGCGGGAGAACAACGGCTGGCTCTACGCCGCCGCCAAATCCGGCAAGAACGGCTGCCTGCTGCGGATGCAGCCGGACGGCACCGGCCGGACCGAAGTGCTGACGACGGCAGGCGAGATCACCGATTTTGCCTTTGCATCGGACGGCACCATCTGGATGACAACGCTGGAATCGGAGGGCGGGCGGCTCTACCGGGTGAACAGCGACCAGTGGGGCGTGACGGTGGAACTCACCGTGAGCCAGATCGACGGCCGCGCCCTCTCCTGCCCCACGGCAGTGGCCGCAGCATCGGACGGCACGGTCTACTTCACCGACCTTGCCGCCGCCCGCGCCCGGCACGGCGTGGAGAGCGCCCTGCGCACCGAACTGACCGCCCACACCGGCACCGGCAGCGTCTACGTCTACGACCCCGCCGCCCGCACGGTGGAGACTGTCCTGACCGGCATCGCCGGGGCCTCCGGCCTTGCGCTGGATGAGGCAGCGGAGACGCTCTATGTCTCCGACCTGGGGAGCCGCTGCGTCTGGGCGGTGGACACCGCCGCCCGCGACCGGACGGCCGGGGGCAAAGGCTGCCCGACCCATCTGTACGGCCTGCCCGGCTACCCCGGTGCCCTGTCGCTGGACGCGGACGGCACGCTCTACATCAGCTATCGCTGGGCCCAGTCCGGCTGGCTGGAAGACCACGCCGGGCGCACTCTGCTGCGGGGCATGGCCCTGCGGCTGAGCCAGACGATGCAGGAGGGGCTGTTCTCCCTCTCGGCCAGCGACATCCGCGCCGAGGCGGTCGCACCCGCCAGCGGCAGCTGGCAGCGGACGATCCCCGGCGGCAGCTCCGGCAGCACCACGGCGCTCTGCCCGGTGGGCAGCCGGGTCTATCTGGCCATTTCCGGGGAAACAAAACTGCACTGGGTCAGGGTGTGACCCCCACTCCGTCCCGCTTTGCGGGCCGGGCCGGTCTTTTATAAAACGCACAGGCCCACCCTGTCAAAAGGCGGCGGGCCCTGCGTGCAAGGGTAGATATGAGGTGAATCCATATGACGGAAGCATTCAAACAGCAGATCGAAACCGAGGCACGGCAGGCCGTGACCGAACTTCTGGCGCAGGCCGGGCTGCGCAAAGGCGATGTCTTTGTGGTGGGCTGCTCGTCCAGCGAGATCGTCGGCGGGCACATCGGCAAGGACAGCAGCCTGGAGGCCGCACAGGCCGTCTATGCCGGCATCGCGCCGGTGCTGGCCGAAAACGGCATCTGGCTGGCCGCGCAGTGCTGCGAGCACCTGAACCGCGCCCTCATCATCGAGCGGGAAGCCGCCGAAAAATACGGCTGGGAGGAAGTCTGCGTCGTGCCCCGCCCCCACGCGGGCGGCAGCTGGGCCACCACCTGCTGGAAGCAGTTCCAGGACCCCATCGCAGTGGAGGAGATCCGCGCCCATGCGGGCATCGACATCGGCGGCACCCTCATCGGGATGCACCTGCGCCGGGTGGCTGTGCCGGTGCGGCTGAACCTTTCCCGGATCGGCGAAGCGAACATTCTCTGCGCCCGCACCCGCCCGAAGCTCATCGGCGGTGAGCGCGCCAGATATACGGAGGAGGACTGAGTTGTATGGCTGAAAAAACGCTGGAAGAGATACGGGAGGCCGTTGCCGCCATCCGGGAGGCCATGGCCGCTGCGGCCCGCGAGGCCGGGCGCGACCCCGCCGAGGTGCAGCTCTGCGCTGCCTGCAAGACCCGCACAGCGGAAACCGTGGCGGCCAGTGCTGCCCTGCCCATTGACGTGTTTGGCGAAAACCATGTGCAGGAGCTTTGTGCAAACTTTGACGCCGGGGCCTACTGCGGCAAGCCGAGCCACTTCATCGGCCATTTGCAGACCAATAAGATCAAAAAAGTGCTGGGCCGCGCCAGCCTCATCCAGAGCGTGGACAGTGAGCATCTGCTTGCCGCCATTGAGAAGGAAGCCGCCAGGGCGGGCCTTGTCCAGAACGTGCTGCTGGAAGTGAACATCGGCGGCGAGGCGTCAAAGTCCGGCGTTTCGCCGGAACAGCTCTGGCCCCTGCTGGACACTGCCGCCGCACAGGAGCACATCCGGGTCTGCGGCCTGATGGCCATCCCGCCCGTCAACGACGACAACGCCCGGAACCGCGCTTATTTAGCGGCGGTGCACAAGCTGTTCGTGCAGGCCGGAGAGCGCGGCTATGCCAACGTGAAGATGGAGACCCTCTCCATGGGCATGAGCGGCGACTACGAGAACGCCATCCGCGAGGGTGCCACCCTTGTCCGCATCGGCACCGCCATTTACGGCGAGCGGGATTATCGTAAAAAGTAACATTACGACCCTCTCCGTCAGCGCTGGCGCGCTGCCTGAGAGGGTCAAAAATAGGAGAAACCATGCCAAAAACACAGATCCGCTCCACCCAGGACCCCGCCGCACACCACACCAGCAGCCGCGCCCTCATCCGGCGCTTTCTGCCGTATCTGGCCAAGTACAAGGGCGTCCTCTTTTTTGACCTGTTCTGCGCAGCGCTGACCACCCTGTGCGACATCATCCTGCCCAAGATCATGAGCGCCATCACCAACTCGGCCATGGGGGTGGGCATCACCCTGACGGCCGGCATCGTGCTCAAGCTGGCGGGCATCTACTTCGTGCTCCGCATCATTGATGGAGCGGCGCAGTATTTCATGTCCAGCATCGGCCACATCATGGGCGTCCACATCGAGACCGACATGCGCCGCGATGCCTTCGACCACCTGCTGCTGCTCGACCACACCTATTACAACAACACCAAGGTCGGCACCATCATGGGCCGCATCACCAACGACCTGTTCGATGTGACCGAGTTCGCCCACCACTGCCCGGAGG
>ERZ1034713.524-NODE-524-length-22077-cov-36.456498_pt1 | contig 22077 bp, 32 predicted proteins | sample MGYA00520692_ERZ1034713 | MGnify/ENA primary metagenome ERZ1034713 (study PRJEB33766, sample SAMN09781717) | gut metagenome | biome: gut microbiome | host: Homo sapiens | place: Madagascar | study: EMG produced TPA metagenomics assembly of the PRJNA485056 data... | reverse complement strand
ACTATAAGATTCTGCATCAGCTGATTGACAAGATTCTGGTATCCAAAGCGGAAAATGTCGATGGCGAATACGTCCAGAAAATCCAGATTTTCTACCGCTTTATCGGCCCATTGGATGCCATCGAGTAACAATGTCAGAAAAGTCACCTCCGAGAACTATCCTACAGATGCTGGCAGCGCAGGAGCATCCTGTGGGAATCTACTTTATTTCCGAAGATATTTTTACGCTGGCCTCGTATTACCAGCCTGACCTGCGGGATATGGGTCTGTTGCCGGAGGGCTGGCAGACCCTCCCGACGGATGAGCTGGACGAGCCGATGCTTTCGACCCTGCCGAGACCTGCCATGTTGGGACAGGCAGAGCAACTGAGCCTTGACGAAGAAACGGATGCAATGGAGTGAATCGAGTGGAAAAGACAGAACTGACCAATGCCCAAAAGCAGAACCAGGTGCGGCAGCGCATTACGCAGGCTTATGTTGATCCGGATAAATACGAGTACTTCCCAGCGAAAGAGCAGAACGACCATGTAAAAGCCGACCAGTATCAGCGTGTTGCTATCTACGTCCGTGTCTCTACAGACAACCCCATGCAGACCACATCCTTTGAGCTGCAGCAGAAGTATTACGAGGAACTGGTGGCACAGCACCCTCAGTGGGTGCTGGTGAAGATCTATGCGGACGAAGGAAAATCCGGCACCACAATGCAGCACCGAGACTCGTTTAATGAGATGCTGGCAGATGCGGATGCCGGAAAGATCGACCTAATTATTGTGAAGAATATATCTCGCTTTGCCCGCAATGTGGTGGATTTCCTAAGCGTCCTTCGCAGACTGGCAGAAAAGAATATAGGTGTGTGGTTTGAATCGGAAGCTCTTTATTCCATGAACTACGATCACCTTCTGACTTTATCGTTTCAGGCACAGATGGCAGAGCAGGAATCCCGTATACGCAGTCGGAGCATGGAGTCCTCTCTGCGGATGCGGCTGGACCACGGCCTGCCTCTGACCCCGGAGCTGCTGGGTTTTGTGAAGAACGAGGACGGCAAGCTTGTCGTCAACCCGGAGACCTACAAGATCCCCAAGCTCATGTTCTATATGTACCTGTACGGATATTCCACCCAGCAGATCGCAGACACACTCACGAAGCTCAGCAAGCGGACGTATCTGGGCAATCTGAAGTGGACGGCATCCGGTGTGGCAGCCAGTATGCGGAACGAGCGTTATTGCGGAGATGTACTGACCCGCAAGCGGTTCACCAAGTTCGCAGCGGATGTCCACGACCAGAAGTCCTTCAAGAACCGGGGAGAAAAGCCCCAGAGTCATTATCAGGATGACCATGAAGCCATCATCGACAGGAACGACTTTCTGGCAGTCCAGCGCATTATGAACAACGCTAAGTTCGGCGGTACGTCCCTGCTGCCGGAATTGCAGGTCATTCCGGATGGTCTGCTGAAAGGCTTTGTCATCGTCCACCCCAAGTGGGGCAGCTTTACCAAAGCAGATTACATTCATGCCTGTGAAAGCGTAGACCCTGCACCGAGCGGGGAAGCACAGCTGGAAGTTGAAGGAGGTTCCTTCGATCTGAGCGGCTATGAGGTGGCGGATTTCAAGCTGTTCAGTGACCAGCGTGTTCCGGCCATCATGCTGCACCGGGATAATGTTACATTCAGCGTGGTGGGTATCCGGGCCATGGATCTCAAGGATAATTTTGTGGAGCTGCTTGTACATCCACTGCGGAAAGAGATCGCAGTGCGCCCGACAGACAAAAATAACCGCTGCGCTGTTCAGTGGTCAAACGGGACGCGCGGCAGCCGCCAGTCCCGCCCGGTAGCAGCAAAGGCTTACATTCAGACACTCTACCAGATTTTTGGCTGGGAGTCGGCAAACAATTATAAACTCTACGGCAGGATCTATCGGGATGGGCAGGATGCCGCCTGCATCTATGCCGGAACCAACGCCAGCGTGTACATCAAAGATAATGAGGTTACCGTGGAGGATGCCACCGGCCAGCAGATCAACCGGCCGGGCAGACGCATTCGTGGCGTGGTCGGGAACTTCGGCCACGGTGTTGGAAATGAGTATTATGTGGAAAAGAGCATGACTGAGTTACGGAACCTGACCCGGCAGGAGTGGCAGACGCGACTGGCCGGACAGATGGTCAGCACCGAGTCAGAACTCCGGGTTACGCCATATCGGGTTACGCCATATGAAGAATTGCGCAGCTTTATCCAGGAGGAACTGGGAGAGCTGTTTGAGGAGGAAGCACCGAAATGATGGAAGAGAATGCACAAATGAGCCTGCTGCCGGATGTTGCTGCGGTGACGCAGAATGCAGCGCAGATGACCGGGGAGGAAATCGACCTTGGGGAATATGAAATCGTCCGACCGGAGTTTTTCGCCCACATCAAAGAACCAGCCTTGACGGTGAATGTGGACAAAATCTGTGTGAACACCGCCTGTGTTCGTCTGATGCCGGATGTGGAGTATGTGCAGATCCTCGTCAACCGAAAAGAGAAGAAGCTCCTGCTCAAACCCTGCGATGAAATTGAGATTACCGGATACCGCTGGGGTCGGACGAAGGACGGAAAGCGGTATCCTTCCCAGCGGACAGGAGAACTTTTTGTTCTGACTCTGTGTGAAATCATGGACTGGAATCCGGACTATCGGTATAAGGTGCTGGGCAAGATGGTGCGGGCCAATGGAAAAGCCCTGATCGCCTTTGATCTCACATCCAGTGAATGCTTCCCCAAGGTGGTCAACCGGGACGGAAAGAAGGTCAGCAGCCGCCAATCCGTTTTTGCGGAACAGTGGAGCGGCAAGTTTGGCCCCACCTATTCCGAGAGCCGCCGTTCTCTGGCGGTCAAGACCTTCGATAATTACACGGTTATCACGGTGAACGGGAAGAAAACCGAGGTGCATCCGCAGGCACAGCCGCAGCAGGGGAATATGGGTGATTCCTTATGAAGCAGGACAACGAACTTGGATTGCGCATCAGTGCCAAGTATAATCGTATCTACATCCACCGCACAACGCTGAAAGCTATGGGTGATCCGGCGTTCGTGTCGCTGGGCATCCATCCGCAGAGCAAAAAACTGGTGGTGCTGGCGACAAAGGAGGGAACAGCAGATGCGCTGCGTGTCCGGTGCTGGGAGGATAATTCCTTCTGCATCCAGAGCAAGGTGCTTTTAGACGGTATCTGCACGGTGACACCGCAAATTGGGGCACAGGACTCCTGCCTGCTGCACGGAAGGCTGCTGAAGGAACAGAATGCAGCCGCCTTTGATATGAACGACATCGAAACCACCACGGAAGCGGAATGAGGGAAAACACATGAAACAGGTCTGGCAAATCGACCCGGAGTTCAAACGGCTGAGCATTCCACTGTCCCCGGAAGAGGAACGCAGGCTTGAAAACAGCCTGGTTCGGGAGGGCTGCAAAGAACCCATTGCGGTGTGGCACGGCTGCATTCTGGATGGGCACAAGCGTTATGAAATTTGCAACTACGAGGAAATGGAATATGAAACGGTAGGGATGGACTTTGCCACTAAGGATGAAGCTCTGCTGTGGGTCTGCAAAAAACATCTTGCAGCTGTAAAGCCTAATTCCACTGTATTTCGCTATCTTCTCGGAAAAAGATACGTTCTAGAACGAATGATGTACAAACAGAATCCAGAAAAGGTACATATTACCTATGTAAAAAAACTGGATCGGGTGGGCGCAGTATGCGGTACACTGGCAGAAGAAACCGGCATGAATCCAGGTACGGTGCGGAAGTATGGAACCCTGGCGTTGCAATTGAATCGGATTGCCGAAAAGGACATGGCAATGTTTGAAGCAATCCTTGCAGATAAAATTTCATTTACCTACGAAAAAGTTGTAAAGTACTCGGAGATGAAACCTGCGAAACTGATCAGCACGCGCCGCAGATTGCTGCACGATGATATAAAAATGCGCCAGAGAAGACCACGCAAAAAAGCAGCAGAGGGCGAAAAGAAGGAAGAAAAGGCAGAGCAAGCGGTACCGCTGGAGATGGGCATCAAGGAGATGCCGGCGTTTGACCCGGACATGGAATTCCGTGGGCTGGCACTGACGATTCCCACATGGATGAATGCCATCGCACGCACCCGGGCAAAGACGGATATCGAATCGGTATCCGAGCCGACCAAGGCGCAGCTTGCTGCGATCCTGCGCAGACTGGAAGACCAAATTACGCAGACTCTGGAGGTGATTGAAAAATGATTCCTGGAGATATGCTGACAGAAGCACAAAGACGCTGCATCCCGGATGTGTCCTTTGAGCTGATCCCTATCCGAAATCTGGTTTCCAACCAGGAGTACCAGCGGCCGCTGTCCGAAAATCATATCCGCAAGGCACTGGAAGAATTTGATGTGTACCAGATCAACCCGGTGAAAGTGAGCCGCCGGGATGGCATCAACTATGTGTTTGACGGCCAGCACACCATTGAAATCATCGCCAGTGAGTCCGGCTCCCGTGATACTCCTGTGTGGTGCATGATCTACGATGACCTGAGATATAAGGAGGAAGCCCATATCTTTGCCGACCAGCAAAAGCACGTCAAGGCACTGTCCTCTTTCGAGACCTTCAAGGCGCACATTGAAGCGGATGACCCCAAACAGAAGATGATCGAGGCCATTGTGCAGTCCTATGGCCTGGCAATTACCTCGACCAAAGCGAAAAACGGCATCAGTGCAGTATCTACACTGGAGCGTATCTATGACAAATACGGGCAGGCTGTTCTGGATACGACCCTCCGGCTTGCAATCGCTACATGGGAAGGTGAAAATAACTCCCTTTCCGGCAGTATTCTAATGGGAATTGCTCGTATTGTTGTGGCGTATGGGGATTCCTTAAAAGAGGATGTATTCAAAGACCATGTTGGCCGAGTGTCGGTGAAGGCGATTATCCGTGCGGCCAAAGAACGCCGTCCCGGTGCTCTGGGCTATTCCGAGGCGATGATCATTGAGTACAATAAGAAAAGTAAGTTCCGCCTTTCGCTGAAAACACTCTATGGCGGAAAACAGACCTCAGATGAGGATGAATTTGGAGAAGAATAAGGAGGAGAGAGCATGGCACAGATCACATCTGCAATGGCAGCAAAATATCTTCGGAAGCTGAACGAGGAGCACGATGCATTGATGCAGAAAGAGAAAAAATCCGATACCTATACCGTTTCGGTGCAGGAAAAACCGGAAGACGTTCGCCCGGAATATGACTATGCTGCCGTGCAGCTCCAGCTCCAGGAACTGGAAGATAAGATTCGGAAGGTCAAACACGCAATCAACCAGTTCAATCTGACACAGGACGTTCCGGGATTCAACATGACCATCGACCAGATGCTGATTTATATTCCGCAGCTCACGGCACGGAAAAATAAGCTGAACCGTATGCGCAGCCGCTTGCCGAAGGAGCGTGTTCAGGGCGGCATGAGTCGGATGTCCGGCATTGTGGAATACGAATACAGCAACTACGATATCAAGCAGGCAGAGGCTGATTACGCAGCAGTCTCAGATGAGCTTGCCAGAGCGCAGAACGCGCTGGATGCCATTAATTCTTCGGAGAAGTTTTTCGTAGAGTATGAATGAGCCCTTTCCGAAATTGCACCATTGCGTTACTCCTTGTAGAGTTGCACAGGGTGTGATTTGAAAACCTGGACAATATGTATATGGGCGCACTGCCTTAAAAGTGAGTTTGTGTTCAGTGCGGTAGTTGTTGTTTTCCGTTATTTGTTTGTTATGCGATACGGTTCAATGTTTAGCGGTCTGCGGATCAACCTGAAATGATAAATTCTGTCTATGGGCAGAGGAGGTACGGTTACAATCTGTCCACTTTATTGTATATGACTTCGGCTATACTGGTGTATAGCTGGAGTGGAAATAAGAATCAAGAGAAGTACCTATGAAAAATATAATTCACATCGATGACTCGGATTTTCTTGAGCTGGAGCGGGATGGCACACAAAAGGTGATTTTTCTTGACATTGACGGTGTGCTGAATCAAGACAACGGTGGCCCTAAAATCGAGGAATGTTTTGTGAAGCGTCTGGCGCACATTGTGGAAGAGACTGGTGCAGAAATCGTTCTGTCCTCTTCATGGCGCGGTGCTTATGTGAGTCATGTAGACCCGGAACGCGATTACCAGAATAAAGATGTGGCACTGCTGATTTCCATGCTGGATAAATATCATCTGAGTATAATGGATGTGACGCCTGATCTTACTAGCGGTCCCTATGCACGCCCTTTCGAAGTGTGAGCATGGCTTCTGGAACAGGGAAATCTGGAACGGTTCGTGATTTTGGATGATGACATCTTCTGGGCATGGAACTGGCTGGGAGATTCTTTTGTCTGTACAACACATCTGAATGATAAGGGAAAATGCGTTTACGGGATGACAGATGAAGATGCAGAGAAAGCAATTGAAATCCTGAACAGACCGCTGGTCAAATATAGCATTTAGGTGGAGAAAAGAAGATGGAAGATTCACTGGATGAACTTGTAGAGAAAACAGAAACTGGGTATAACCTCGTTGTGACGCAAGAAAACAAACAGACATGGCTAGAACTTATCCGAGATGCAAAAGCAGCGGCGCGTAAGAGATATACGGAGTTATACCCCGGAGTATCAGTGGATTCCTCCATGATGGCACAGATTTGGATAGAGGGATTTCAAGCGGGTTATATCGGGGGCTGCGTTGGAGTTTTCCTTGATGTTGACCAGGATCAACAAATGGATTTAGAAGGACAAGCTGAAATAATACTTCTAGAATTCAGGAACGCTTGAAAATAACGGAGACACACAAATGTCAGTAAATAAGGAATACGGGGCGCAGTATGGCTATGTCTTTGCGGGCGGAAGTGCGGCAAATCTGCAAAGCTTTCTGATGCTGTCTGATTGATAAGGACGAAGAAGTTGCACCGTAGCTGCTGCGGCAGCAGAACACCTTGCAAGACTTTTAATGGATGAGGATAAGCAAGAATGGATAAGGTGAAAGTAACGAAAGATAACTTGAAATTCTTATTGGATCTTCTGGATGAAGCAGAGAGAATATCTTATGGTCGATGTAAGGCAGAATCTCCGGGTATAGAGGTTGAAAAGTCACTTGGGTGTGCAATTTGGATGAGGACATTTGAGGTTGGTTATGTGAAAACGCTCCTGAAAGTTAAATACCGGGATCATGAGATAAGTGATGAAGCAGTTGAGGATTTGATAGCAGAACTGAGAAAAATCCGAAGTGAAAATAAGTCAATTCGGGACTATTTGTAATATAGAGGATTTTCTTTCAATATCAATGGTATGGGAAAAGAGGTAAATAGTATGTCCGGCTATAACGAAATTGGTGCGATGAATTTCGCAGAAGGCTTTTTACTAGCCGGTGGACAAGCAGATATACTGCGAAAAATAATTGTAAAAGAATATGATCTGGACGAGGTGACCGCTGACTGGCACATTGAGCATGCACAGAAATGGGCGGTGCGGGCAAGGAAGGCGCTGAATTGCGGAGGCGGTGAGGAAAATGAAAACCGATAAGTTTATGTACCTGCCAACGGTGACACAAGATGAATTTGCAGAGAACATAGGAAAGGAAGATTTCTTCCGCAGATTCGGAAACCCTGCGGTGATTCGCACACAAGCGGGGGAAGGGTACATCATGCTGAGCGCCGAATTATACGATCGAATGGCAGAACTATGTGGCTTTCCGGGAACAAAGGAGTTGATTGACCGTGAACCGAGAACTTGATGGCTGCTATTTCCGTATTGTGCGGGACGGCGTGGGGCAATCTGTGTGCTTTACCGATCTGACGAAGGGAGAGCGCGACATACTGTTGGCAGACAAGGACACGCAATTTCTGAGAAATCTATGCTGCTATCTGGCAGATCGAATCCAAGAACTGGGAGATATCATCGAGGAGCAATCCCGGCAGCTTCTTATGGATGATCTGGCAATAGGGCGGACATCTGGCGAGGAAAATGGTTGGATTCCGGCAGAAGATGTGCGGCAGCATTTTGCGGAAAGAATATGACGTTGCATGGAAAGAAGGCTGACGGATGAACGCATTTGATGTGGACTACTGGATCGGTGTCATGTGTGGATGTAGTTGGACACCGCGAACTTTGGATGAAAAGAGTCGGCATGCCCTGATGTACTTATTCCACCTGACTGACCAAATTGCATCTGTCGACCGGGATAACCGCCGTGAGTTCTGGATTACAGCGAAGCGCGGTAGCATCGAAGATTTTCGACCGTATTACGATGAAGAAGCCACCGAGCAAGAACTTGCGGAAGCCATGCAGGAGCAATACCCGAAAGAAGCGTATTGGTACAAATTCGTATCTGTCCATCACACGGATTGCCGAAAAGGGGAGTTCTTTGGCGTGTTTCTGAATGGGAAACCCGTCCTGAGCATCAATGATCCCAATGAGGACGAAAACTCGTTCAATGCAATCGAACTGATCGATTGGCTGATTCAAATGGCAAGTGGTGTTCTGGACAAGCTGCGCGCAGGTACTTATAATACTGAGATTCAGGACAAGCTGCCGGATGACTATAAATACGGCGTAATCTCCCGGAAGGACTATTGGGATATTTACCCGGAAGACCGTGCAGATTACCGCGGCGCATTTAAGGATTGGCAGATTGAAGAATTTTTGCGATACAAGGATGAGTTTTTGGCGGATCATATACCGGGGAACTGCATGCGGCATATCACAGCTCGTGATTTTTATGAAGCCTGCGCGGTGTGCTATAAAGCGGTCCGGATGGAGCAGCGTGTGCATTTTCCTTTCAAGGACTCCAAGGAGGAACACCTGCGGTATAACGGAACAACGCCAAAAGAACTGTATTATATGTTCGCAGACGACCGGGATGATGGTCTGTCCGGTGTGCCGTTGGATGATGCCGCTGCATTTGCCGAATGGCGCAATCAAAAAGGGCCATACTATGAATTCAACGGGCACCATCCATGGGAAATCCTGCCGTCCAGCTCTGTGGAATACAGCATGCACCTGCAGGTTATGAAATCACCAAACGGATTTTACTACGGACTCTCCGGCAGCACTTTTCACCGCAGTAAGGACACGATCCACAGCTACCTTGCTATGCGCAAAGCGGGATTGCCGGTAAAAATCTACGATGGGGTGAAGATGGCGGCACGGTTTGAAGAAACTGATATGATCGGCATTGTACCGCAGGAAAGGTCAACTTCCTATGTTGATCGTATTATGCAGTACGAAATTACTGATGCCGTACATTTATACGATGATGAATACCCAGAGCGAGTTGCTGCAAAAGCCATCTGGCAGCCAGAAACAGAATGCAAACTTCTGTAAGGGAGAAAACAGTAATGAGTGATATGCTGTTAGATATCTAATACGATCTAGGGCAGAATAATTACATTTACAGTTTCCGGATGTCCGAGCAGAAAAAGCGTGATCTGGAAAAGCGACTGCAAAGCTATGGTGCAACACTGGAAGAAGCAATACCCAATTATTTGCAGGCTGTCATGAATCGGAAAGTTAAAAACACTTAGCCATAAATAAAAATGTCTCCCCATGGGACACATCGAAAACGAGAGGTGTGGGGAGTCCTGTCCCTATTATTATATATGTTAGAATTGAAAATTGCAAGGCGGTGAGCACATGATTTATATCACAGGGGATACCCACGGAGACTTCCGAAATGTAGCGCGGTTCTGTGAAAAAATGCAGACCAGCAAAGACGATGTTCTGATCATTCTGGGTGATGCAGGCATCAACTATTATGGCCCCGAACAGGACGAGCGGAAGAAAAAGTATCTGGAATCGCTGCCCATTACGATTTTTGCAATCCATGGCAATCATGAAATGCGGCCGCAGACGATTCCAACATATCATGAAGCAGACTGGAACGGCGGCAAAGTTTACATGGAAGACGACTATCCGCATATCTTGTTTGCCAAAGATGCAGAACTGTATGAGCTGAACGGCCTGTTTACTTTTGTAGTCGGCGGTGCATACAGCGTGGATAAGAACTACCACCTGCTACACGGCCTTGCATGGTGGCTGGACGAGCAGCCGTCAGATGAGATTAAACGTCAGGTGGAAGAAAAGCTGGAGGGGATGGACTGGGAAGTTGATGTGGTTCTGACCCATACTGCACCTTTAAAATTTGAGCCGACAGAAGTATTTTTGCCGATGATCAACCAGAGTACAGTGGATAAGTCAACCGAGCAATGGCTGGATAGCATCGAGGAGCAACTATATTATGACAGATGGTATTGCGGGCATTACCACACTGCCAAGAAAATTGATAAAATTCAATTTATGTACAACGATTTTGATAAATTTCCTGAAAATAAAGATGGCGAAATCGATGATGAAGATGTACTGTGTTATGAATGCAGTTTATACGGAGATAACTCATATTTAGATGAAAATGGTGAATGGGTAAATTGTTGTCTGGAGTGTCCACTTAATAGAATGAACGATGATTAAATGCAGCAGGAGAAAATAACATGGAAACAATGAAATTGGAGCAGCTGATTCAGGCAACGAGTGGTCTGAGTAACCGGAAAGAAACACCGGTTCTTGTCAACGGACAGCCAATTACGGAAATTCGTATTTCCATTAAAGATGGTGCCCAGTGCGTCAATCTTGTATCGGAGAATCCTGATGCAGCATATGATGTGCGCTGCGCATTCGATGAAGAACATAATGAATGGCTCTATGTGATTTCTATGCCGGAAAAAGATAAGATGGTACTTGAAGAAATCTGCAAAGGCTATAAAATAAAGATAGAAGATTTGGTGCGGCAATTTTACCTGTGGGTGATGCGAGAGCCGGAGGCTGCAGCGCAGTGGCTGAATGGTGAAGCTGAAAATAAGAAGGTGTGAAAATGGGACGGCAGGATAATGTTGAGTTTTTTGAAGATACGCAGCGGTTGTACAGCAGTAACGAACGGCTGATCTCTGCAATCAAGAATTCCAGTGCTGCGCAAGAGTGTTTCACGGGCATGGGACGGCACTGGTATGGCCCAGAGCATCGGTTTTATCAGAAACCAGCGCAGACTGTGATAAGCCCAAAGCGCACACTGGAGGCTGCAGCATACGTATATGCAGGAAAGAAAGTGTGCGTTCTGAATTTTGCATCAGCTACCAATCCGGGCGGCGGTGTGCTCAAGGGCTCGTCTGCACAGGAAGAGGCAATATGCCGCTGCTCCACACTCTATCCGAACCTGAAGGAGCAGCGGATGTGGAATCAGTTCTATGTACCCCATCGGCGTGCCCGTGACCCGCTGCATAATGATGATTGCATTTACACGCCGGGTGTCGTAGTGTTTAAGTCAGACGTGGATTATCCGCAGTTTTTTCCGGAAGAAAAGTGGTATTCGGTCAATGTCCTGACCTGCGCTGCACTTAACTTGCGGGAGCGTCCCAGCAACGAAATGAACGCCGGGGACGGCGATGCCGCCGTACATATCAGTAGGGAAGACCTGCAAGCCTTGCATGAAAAATGGATGCGCAGGGTGTTGGAAATCGCATGGAGAAAAGGAAACGAGGTTGTCATCCTTGGTGCCTTTGGCTGCGGGGCATTCCGTAATCCGCCAGCTGTGGTGGCGCAGGCCATGAAGACTGTGGTGCGCAGTATGACACGAATTATCGAGTGTTTCAGCAGGTTCTTGACGGCATGTGAACTGCTGCATATGGTCGGTGTGGAGACCTGAAACCCGCACGAGTGCAGGGAAACGCTGCGTAAAAGCCAGGAGATGCGGCGTGCCGGATGGCGCGCCCTTCTCCGTATAATAGACTTTTAGAGAATTTCGTTTCGAACAAAATGAAAGCGAAATTGTAAAACGGAAATTTCGCCTATGGCGAAACAAGGGCTGTTGCAATAGTTGGAGGCAGGCATGAGATACTACATAGCAGACTGCCACTTTTATCATAAAAATTTGTTGACGGAAATGGATAACCGCGATTTTGAATCTGTCGAGCAGATGAACGAAGTGATGCTAGAAAAGTGGAACAAAAAAGTGCACGCACGGGATGAAGTGGTGATTCTTGGTGATCTGTCTCTTGGCAACGGAAAGGAAACCAACGAAATACTGTGTCGGCTGAAGGGACGGCTCTACTTGATTCGAGGAAATCACGATGAGAGGTACTTAAGAGACAAAGATTTTGACGTATCCCGGTTTGAGTGGGTCAGGGATTATGCGGAGATCCATGACAATAAGCGAAAAATCGTGCTGATGCACTATCCGGTGTTCTGCTATAACGGCCAGTTTCGGCGTGGGGCAGATGGAACACCGCTGACCTACATGCTGCATGGGCATATCCACAAGTCGGAAGATCAGGTGCTGGTGGATCGGTTCAGCACAGAGACCAGAGCTATGATGCGGAAAAGTGCCCATCAGGAAACAGCGCAGCCAGTGCCGTGCCAGATGATCAACTGCTTCTGTATGTATTCGGACTACACGCCACTGACATTGGAAGAGTGGGTGGAGTGTGACCAAAGACGGCGGACACCGAAAAAAGGCAGTACAGAGATGTTGCAGGCACTTGAAATGTTCTCGGACGATTTTATGAGTGGTAGAAATCTTGATAGCGCGAAAATTCGGAAAGCCGCAGAAGCAATGAAATCAAAAGCTGAAGATATTGCAAGAGGAAAGAGGAATTATATGACGTATGAGGAGGTTTTTGGACAATAAGACATATGACCAGTGACTTCATCACAGTGCAGAAGACAAACAATTGACATATATACAGCATACGGAGAAACTTAAACTGTTGACTTCACGCCAATATTAGCGTATACTTTATACAGGAGGAGTTGACATGGTTAAGGTAAAGGAATGGCGGCAAGGGCTGGGAGTAACCCAAAAGGCTCTTGCAGAGGCATCTGGACTGGATATTCGCTGGGTTCAAAAATTAGAAGCTGGGGATATTGACATACAAAATGTTACAGTAAAGAGATTTTCACTTTTGCTGAAGGGAATCAGCAAACTTTCGCAACAGACGCCATGTCCGCTGCCAATAAAAGCAGATATTGAAATGGTGTATGGTATCCATGAAATGGTGGATAGACTTTTGGAGGAGGAATCTGTATGACAGGGCTGGCTACTCTTAGCAATGAAAAAAATTATACAGTGTTCCGTTATGGTGATCATGTGATACGTTTTGCTGCACCATATTCTCTGGAACATTACACTGAAGTAAAAGAATGGGACAATGGCTATCTGGTAGTAATGGCAAAGTATAAACAAAACCAGAATCCTGAAGAAGAATACATTGATCTTGTACCGATTCTTCAGAATCTGTACTTTGACACGGAGAAATTTTTAACTCCAATAAGGAAAGTAGAGGTTGTAAATGGCTGATATTAAACAGGTTGCAGATGCTGCGGATATGATTGTAAATGGATATGCATTTACACAATGCCCCGAAGGATATCGAGTATTGAATCTGAATCGACCGGATCGTGCGGCTGTTTTTTCTAAGGATGAAAAAGTATTGGAAACCAGCATGGATGATATCGAAATAAGCATCGTGGAAAATTATTTAAAGAAGAACCGTAAATTTATGGAGGAGTAAGATGCCGAAGTATTATGAATATAAAATTGCTGGCTACTATCTTTACTTTACATCTTACTGTGTGATTGAGTGTATGCATGTGCATGCCAGTGACCGTCGACTTACAGAAGCGGGATCTGCGAAATTCTTTGTAAAAGAGAATGGAGATACACTGGTGCAGAATCGAGGAATATTGAACGATAGAGAAATCCGAAAAATTCAGGATTTTATAAAACAGAATTATCAGGAAATGTACCTGAAATGGGCTGAGTATAGCCATGAGGGATACTATGGTAAGAACGATTAAGGGGTAAAAGCGAAAAGAGGCAGATGAAATGGCGGGTGGCCCTAAGTTGTTTGACTACAGAATGACGGAAAAAGAGTACATTCTGGCAGAGACCATAATCGAGATGACAGACAAGTCGGAATTTTTCCGTACGGGTCTTGAACATTTTGACTGGTCGGAGATAGAAGTTATCCCTACCGGAGATAGACCACACGATTTCAGCTATACCCTGAAACAAGAAGCTTGGATTGAATTGATTGATGCTGTCGCGGCGTACATTAAACTGAATCCGTCTGGAGAATGGCTGTCATCGGACAGCAGAACATATTACAAGGAAAATGGATTCCGTTATACGGATAGCCAGAAGAAAAAATTTTTGAAGACAGTAAGCGGTGGACTAACTGATTATATGTCAGACTGGTGGGAATGGACAAAAGACGGAAGGCCAGAGAATGCTTTATTTTTAAAGCGGTAATTTTATCATTTGAAAACGGGCAATCGTAGTATAGTGCAAATATAAGAAGTACCTTTCTATAAAAAATGAACAAGAGAAATGGAATGAAATCATAAATGGAAAATCTTTTCCAAGAAGAGTGTACATTATCAAAAGATAGTGTAGAAAGGTATGGTATTGCAATGAAAAAGCATGCACAAGAATGGGTTGCCGAAATTGAGCAGGTGTTTATGGATAGCCTGTTTTTGTGGTAAAGTATAAGTACAATGAAAAACCAGATGAGGAATACATCGATTTGGCTCTGATTCTCAAAAATTTATATGTTGAAGTAGATAAGTTCTTGAATCCTATTATAATAATAGCAATCATTCTGGCTTCTATTTCGCTCTATCGACGTTTCTCTTGATTTGATAATCAAACAAATATAATGAATCTCTGGAGTGGGGAACTATGTATATTCAAAAAGTCAGACTTCAAAACTTTAGATCTTTTGGTGATGAAGGCATTTGCTTTTTATTCAATAAGGGAATCAATGCTGTGATTGGTGAGAATAACAACGGGAAAACGGCCTTGATAGATGCCATCCGAATTGCGTTTTCCTGTGTCCTATATAAAAAAGATATTTTCTTCAGCAAAACTGACTTTCATGTGAATGCGGCTGGAGAAAGAGCCGCATTTGCACAAATCGATGTGTACTTGAAAGATGTTCCTCAGAACTTGATAGAAATTTGGGATCCCATACAGCCTGATTGTGGAGAATTCCATGTTGTTTTCACATTGGAGAAGACCGCTGCGGGTACAGACAAGGTTAAGTATAGAGCGTGGGGTGGAAAGTGCGAAGGAAATCTGTTGTCTTCGGATACGCTTGAAGCTATTAATCTTGACTATTTAAGTGCATTGAGAGATGCCTCGAGCGAAATGAAACCTTCGCGTAACAGTAAACTTGCAGAACTGCTTGAGACCATCGCAAAGGAACCCAAAGATAAAGAGGCTTTGGTTGATAAATTGAGAACCGCAAATCAAGAAATCCTTCAAACAGAATCTTTAGGGAAAACAAAACAGGTTATTAACGAAAATCTTTTCTCTATCGAACAGGATCTAATGCATCAGAAGGTCGATTTGGGCCTTGTTGAACCAGGATTTGAATCTATTACGGCATCTCTGAGAACATGGATTGTTCCACGTTGGTGTTTCATGGGAGTAGACCATCAAAAATATGCCCAAGTAAAAGCTTTGGAATCTTCCGACAAATATAAAGCGTATATCCATGACCAAGAATGTGGTCTGTATATCGATGTTGATTCCTTAATTGCTAAAAAAGAAGACTTAGATGATTCCTTGAAGGATGCCTTGGTGGGTTTGAAAAAGTATTCCTTTGAAATTTTTCAAAATGGGTTGGGATATAATAATCTTCTATTTATTTCGGCTGTTTTAGGGGATATGTCTTTTGAAAAAAGCGGTATCTATGAGAATGTATTCTTGGTGGAGGAACCAGAGGCACATTTACACCCTCAATTGCAAGAATTGATTCTAAACTTCTTTATGAAAAATGTGCAGCAACATGAGAATATACAGGTTATTATGACTTCGCATTCTCCAACCATGGTTTCCAAAATTGGAACTAAGAATATCAATTTGATATATGAAAGCCAGCACAAGTTATATAATTATCCGCTGGTTAACTCATCCTTAACAGATGAGGAAAACGACTATTTAGAGAAATATCTGGATGTTACAAAATCTCAGCTTTTCTTTGCTAAAGGTGTGATTTTTGTTGAAGGAATTAGCGAGGCAATTTTAATTCCTGAGTTTGCAAAGCTGATCAATTGGCCACTAGATATGTACGCTGTAGAGCTTGTGAATATAAATGGTGTCGGATTTGCTCCATTCGCTAAAATGATAAAGGTCCCTGGTAAAAGCAGTGGATTTGCCAAAGCTTCAATTATTACAGATGATGATCGTTGTTCAAATAAAAACGAGCCAACATATATTTCTAAGGATTTAGATTATGATGATGATTTAACTGGGATAATTGATAAAATTGATCATGGGACGCCATCGACCAGATTTAACTCTATCACCGCTTTATGTGGTGACAACGTTGTAAAATGTTTCGGGGCAGTAAAAACATTTGAATATGCATTGGCGTTGGAACCGAATAATATTGAATATTTACTAGACGCAATATCCACGGTATATCCAGAAGCTGGACCTAAATTAAGAAAAAAAGTGAATGCGGAAGCGAGTCAGCAGCTCAAAGCGCTGATGATTTGGCTCTTTGTCCGTTCGAGAAACTCTGCAAAAGCACAAGTAGCGCAGGCTTTAGGACGCATACTGCAAAAGCAACATCAGGATGATAAAAATGGAGTGACATCACCTTTTGTGGTTCCCAAATACATAAAAGACGCAATCTATAACGTGACGCGAAAGTTGTCTGGTGCAGAGGAATAGCTATGTTTGATTTTACTACAGAACAGGTTGAATTTCTCAAGTCTTCAGGTAAAGTAGTATTGCATGCATGCCCGGGAAGCGGAAAAACGACAATAGTTGCACGAAAACTGGTTAACTGTTTACAATGTTGGAATCGACCTCATCAAGGAATAGCGGTTCTTTCGTTTACTAATGTTGCCAGTGACGAAATCCGTCACCAAGCGACTGTAATGCTTCCTGAAGGATACTGCGTTGATGTTCCTCATTTTGTGGGGACATTGGATAGCTTCATCGATAATTTCATTTTTTTGAGGTTTGGGTATTTATTGCAGAAAAAGCCTAAAAGGCCGGTAATTACATCACCTGATATTGTGAATTCGTATCGATTTTGGAGAAAAGATTGCTACACAAAGTGCTTGTCACATATTGGTGAATTTAGATGGGATCTGAATGGAAAATTAACCAAGAACGGAAAAGATATAACCTGCACTGGAACGGGACAATATGCCCCTCCGTGTATCCAGTTCAAAATGGGATTACTAGAAAAAGGTCTGTTCTTTCAAGACGAAGTTCCGGGACTGGCATGTGTTCTCCTGGAAAGGTATCCTGAAATCGCAAAAAGTATTGCACTAAGATTTCCCGTTATTATTTTGGACGAGGCACAGGATACTTCAGAAGAACAAATGAGGATATTGGATCTACTGTGTGCTGCAGGTCTGGAATCAATATATATTGTGGGGGATCCGGATCAATCAATTTATGAATGGCGAAATGCAAACCCGGAATCATTTTTGGGAAAAATGCATGACTCAGAGTGGACACAGCTGCTTTTATCTGAGAATTTCAGAAGCTCACAAATGATATGCAATGCGACGTATGCTTTCTCTGACACTAATAAAAATAAGAAGGCAAACAACGCATCTGGAGCATTTGCAAACTATAATAAAAAGCCAGTGTTGCTTTTGTATGACAAAGATACAGCTGAAGATTTGATTATTCAAAGATTTAAAGAAGAGTGCATTGCATGTGATATATCTGTTTCTCCTGATAAAGTTGCAATCGTAACAAGAAGTAAAATTCACTCGGATGACAGTATAGATAATCTCTGGAAAACGCCGGAAACAGAGTTGCTGGCAAGAGCTTCTTTTGAATGGATGTGCGACAATAGGAAAAAAGCATATACCTTTTGCGAGAGAGCGTTATTTCAGATGGTCGTCAAAGATTTGAAAGACATAGATGTTTCTATTGAATGGGATGTCTCTCAAATTATACAATATGCAAAATGGAAACAAGTTGTTATTGAAATTCTTATAAGACTTCCTTCAGCGGATGAAGAATGCGGTCAATGGGTGGCTAATAGCAGGGACATTGTACATAAAATACTTATATCGCACGACGTGGCCATGCGTGATGGTATAACTATCAACGATGCAATAAAAATCAAAACAAGAGACAAAAAACATCCAGACTTCAGGAAAATACCTATTAGATGCTACTTTGAGATAAAGTCGAAGGCTGAATATACATATTCTTCGATTCATGGAGTAAAAGGAGAAACTTTCGATGCTCTCATGCTCTTGATACATGGAACAGTAGGAAATACATTAACGCCATCATTTTTGGCAAATGGAAAGACGAATACAGAATTGATGCGCATTGCATACGTCGCAATGACACGACCCCGAAAACTTCTTGTTGTTGCAATGCCCAAAAACAAGGCAAAACTTTCTAACCGGTTCCCACCGGATACATGGGATTATGTTGAATTATAAATAATATCAGAAGTTTGAAATTGGAAAAAGAAATATTGTGGTATGACGAAGTGTTTTGCTATATGAGATTTGGGAGACTTGGACACTTGAAGATATGAAGCATCAGAAAATCTCGGACGGACTTGTAGCAGGTATATTGTAGATTGGCTGTGCAGAACTGTCCAGTGAAGTGAGTGGTTTGAGAGTTTCCAAGACTTCTTGCAACAGCTTAATGTGTTGATTTTCAAAACAAAAGAGAATAAAAACGAGAAAATCGTGGAATAAGAAGAATTATCGGCTGAATGAAGAAATAACCGCCTTGACTAAAGTGAAATAATCGTTTAATATAAGAGGGAGAGTGGAGGGAGTAGGAGTGCTCATACGGTTTAATGTGCGAACTTTTTATCATTTGAATCCAGAAAAGACGGTGGCACAGAAGAATTTTCGATGATTGCAGGTAAGGTGCGTAATAAAAAGGAACACCTTTATGATGATGGGAAAATTAAGTTGCTAAAATTTGCAGCGATATATGGTGCTAATGCTGCGGGTAAATCAAATCTTATAAAAGCCATGGATTTCATGCGGCGAGTAATTGTTTTTGGCTTGCCTGATGGCTATACGGAAAAGTACTGCAAAATTGATCCAAATAACGCAGATAAAACCAGTTACTTTGAAATGGAAATTTTGCTCAATGGGAAATATTACTCCTATGGGTTTGAAGTGATTTTGAGTAAAAGTAAATTCGTTTCAGAATGGCTTGTAGAACTGCATGCAGATGACACAGAGAAAGTACTGTTTGAAAGAAATATTGTTAGCAGTACCTATAAATTGGGCGGAGAATTAGCGACAAAAGGTTTGAAAGAAAAACTGGATGTATACGCAGGCGACATTCAGAACGATGGGACTGTTCTCTTTCTTTCTGCCATGAATCAAAATAAGAAAACACTCTACGAGAATTCGGAACAGGCGGCAATACTAAAAGATGTTTTCATGTGGTTTCTCTCCAGCTTGGATATTAACTATCCGGATCAGCCGATTTCAAATTACTCCTATTTAGCGCGGGCAGATGCGGATGAAGTGAGTGAAATCTGTCGAATTATGTCTGCTTTCGGAACAGGAATTACGGATTTTCAGCTGTTAGACGTTCCAATTGAAAGAGCATTGCATAGTTTGCCTAAAAAACTTCAGGATAAAATTTTGGCAGAGATAGAGCAAGAACAGGTGAAAATTCGTTCCAACGATAAACTCAAATCAGTCAACATGATATTAAGGACCCCTGCTCAATTATATATTATGAGTATAGATAGGAACGATGGGGTTAAATGCCAGACGATTGAGTTTTGCCATGGAAAAAAGGATGCCTTGTTTAACTTAGAGGAAGAGTCTGACGGTACAGTGCGCATTTTAGACTTGTTGGAAATTCTGATTTCTGGCGAGAGATAGACTTATGTGATTGATGAGCTAGATCGTTGTTTGCATCCGAGTCTTAGCTATAAATATGTAGAAACTTTTTTGAAGTTAGCAGCCGAAAAAAATGTGCAGCTCATTGTTACTGCACATGAATCTAGACTTATGGATTTTGATTTGTTACGCCGAGACGAAATCTGGTTTGTTAACAAAAGAGATAGTGGAGCATCGGATATATATTCTATCGAAGAGTATAATGCACGGTTTGATCAGAAGATTGATAAAGCATATTTAGAAGGACGCTATGGTGGTGTTCCGATTTTTAACACGATCTTTCCGGTTGTATGAGGGGGCTGAATGCTATGAGAGAAAAAGGCATTTGCACAGCGAACTCATACACGAAATACAGATGAAGTTCGAAAAAAGTATTTTCTTGTATATGAAGGAGCGGAAACAGAGGACATATATTTTGAAGGAGTTAATGAAAACAGGCAGAAGATTGGAATAAATCCTTTGATTGAACTGGTTCCGATGACTAGAAGCTATAGTGAAGAAGGATGGAGTAATCCCAAGAAAATTCTTGACAGAGTAATGAAGAATCTCTATGAGAGCAAGACGGGACAAATCTCTTACGAAACACTAATGAACTGGGTTATGGACTATTTTTATGATGAGGGAATTCTCACTACGAGTAAAGTGAGAAAAAGAAGCATGTGGCAAACTCTCGAATGGTTTTGTACCCAAAAACTGGGGGTTGATAAATCGGATGTTGTAGGTGATTTAGAGAAAGCCTGTGAAGAGATAGCGAGATATCTTGAAGAAGAAGCAAGCATGGAAAATGTGATTGATGATGTTCCCAAGATTATCAGAGATAGAGCAATTACTTATGCGGAAGGAATTGATAAAATTTGCTTTAGGCTCAAAAGGTCAGATGATTCTCCTGAAAGAGGAAATTCTAGTTAATCCGGAATTCCATGTAGAAGCTCTTCTACATGAATGGGAACATGCTTATTGTGAGGCTATCAAGAAAAAGGAAAGCTACATTTTGGTAGAGTATCACGATGGCCGTTTTCCAAATGATGAACTCCGATGTGGGTACAGTATGTGGATAGAATTTGCGGCACAGGAGATATGTAAGAAAATTTGTGCTGTAAACGGATTGAAACGTAAAGACAACATTACAGAAGAGCTCAAAGGGTGTCTTGAAGATTTGATTTATAATCTCGCAGCAGAAAATCAAATCGGTTATTTCTTTGCAGATTTACTTTTTGATTGTAGACTGGTAGAAAATGCAGAGCGTAAGCAACTGCTAAGGGAGTTACTAAAAGGATATGATATTGATATCCAGAGTGACTATTTGGAACTTTACAGCATCATGGTGTCACAGAGAGCAGAGAAAGAATCCTGGAAAACAAACGTTGATTACCTTCAGGAGCTTGGAGAAATCATTGGACGGATCAAATTTTAGGCAATGTACAATGCAAAAGGAGAAAAAATCCGGAGATTGGTGGAAAGTTTCCTTGAAAAAGATTCGGACATCTAAAATATGGTATGTCTTGAACTGCATGACGTGCAATAAAGTGTACCTATATTTAGGACTAAATGTAAGATGAATTATTAATAAAGTACTTGATGCTAAAACGAGCTTGTGAAAATATAAACACAGGCTCGTTTCTTTTTGCTCACACCGGGGCCGGGGTCACTTCTCTACAGTGAAGTCACACGAAGACCGGTGCGCCCTTTTCTGTGAAAAACCGCAAAATTGATAGGCCGGGGGTCAGAGGATTAACGGCGCAAAATGAAACAGGAAAATGTACAGGCATCGGAGCTTCGGTTCCGGTGCCATTCTTTTTCCCCGAAATGAACCAAAGTGTGTGAAACTTCTCGTAAACAGGGAGCTTTCGCACATTTTAGCTTGTTCCGGGAGGAGCAGGGGCGAGCGGAAATCGGCCGCCGCAACAACGATCCAAGCTGGCGGGGCAGTGCCGATTTCCACTTCGCCGCTTTTCGCATGAATTATGAGATTTTTCTAAGAAACCGCCGAAGAAACGGCGAAAAATGAGAGTGAGGTGAGGGCAGATGGAAGATTACACGGCTGAGATGATCAGGGACATGGCTTTTTCCTTCTGCCCTCAGTGCGGTAAACATCCTTGAAAAGGTATGACCTTTTCTGGGGCCGAACACAAACCGATTTT
>ERZ1034713.522-NODE-522-length-22177-cov-43.385318_pt1 | contig 22177 bp, 16 predicted proteins | sample MGYA00520692_ERZ1034713 | MGnify/ENA primary metagenome ERZ1034713 (study PRJEB33766, sample SAMN09781717) | gut metagenome | biome: gut microbiome | host: Homo sapiens | place: Madagascar | study: EMG produced TPA metagenomics assembly of the PRJNA485056 data... | reverse complement strand
CGATCATGTAACCGAACGGAATCGTGCCGCCATTATAAATACCCTTGAGAGCATTCTCGGTCATGCCGCGCACGACCTTTTCGGACAGATCAGCCGAATAATACTCGGCGTAGCCTTCCAGCACTGATTCCAGAATGATGCCCTCCGGGCCAGCCGAAATGACTTCCGTAGCCGATACTAGCTTCACACCATTGCGTTTCAGTTGGGTCTTGTACCGGGCACTGTCGTAGCGGTTTCGAGCAAAACGGTCCAGCTTCCAGACAATGATGACATCAAAGATTCCACGCTCACTGTCCTTGATCATCTGCTGGAACTGCGGGCGGTTGTCCGTTTTTGCGGAGACGGCACGGTCAATGTAGTGCTTGACGATGGTAATGCCGTTCTTTTCGGCATAGGCGGTGCATTCCCAGATCTGGCCTTCGATGGATTCTTCACGCTGGCTGTCAGTGGAATAACGGACATAGATTACAGCGGTCATGGCAAGCACCTCTCTTTATACGTCAATAAACGGTGGAACGTTCTTTCAAAGCAATGTTTCGTATAATGGATATACCATATTTTGCGTAAGATCGCAAGAGAAAAATCATATTGAAAGGCCCCTCCATGACATGTTGTAGAAATTCTCAGTGCAACAACGTTGAATTGTATATCGCAAATGTGCTGCTTTAACGTTGCATTCATTTCTTGTCTTGCGATAATAAGACCAGAGCGGAGGCGTTGATAAGCGCATCCGCTCTGGTCTTTATCAATTATCCATTCTGCTTTTGGATGGAGAAGGAGAAGGTCATGCCCTCCTCCACCGCAAAGCAGGTGTCTGCATGGGGCTTTGCGCCCCAGCTATTATCGCCGCCCACGCCGCGCTGGAAAGCAGCGCAGCGGACGACCGTCTTATTGTCGTCCCGGGGCAGCTCGTAGAGGTGGCGGGCGTTTTCCAGTTCATGGGGCGTGTAGGGCAGCGCCGAGAAGGTCATGCCGTCCCCTGCAAAGCCGATGCCTATATTCAATCCGCTACCGGTGACAGTTGCACTGTACACGCCGGTGCGGCTGCCGCACTCCTGCGGGTAGACCGGGCTGTTCTGGGCAAAATCCTGCCGGACGTTGTAGCTCCATGCGCCCATCTTGCCGCCTGCGGTGCGGTCGGCGGTGGTCTCCCGGGGGCCAAGACCCAGATAGGAGACTTCCGTCAGTTCCCGGCGCAGCGGGAAGAGCAGACCAAACTCCGGCAGTTCAGTCTTTTCGCCCCGCCATGTCATCGTAATGTCGCAGCGGCCTGCGCCGTCAATGGCAAAATCAACGGGCAGCGTCTGCCTGTCCGGCAAGGTGTAGACGGCACGAACTGTGACAAACTCTCCCTTGGTTTCGGCGGTCATGTTATCGCACCGGGCGTAGAGACCAGCGGTCTTCCAGAAGGCAAATGTAAACGGCTCTGCGCAGCCCTCGTCGTTGTTGGTGGGCGCGCGCCAGAAGTTGGGGCGCACGGTATCGTCCAACAGCTGCACACCGTTGTAGCGGATGGACACAAGCCCCTTTCCGCGGCCAAAGACATACTCAAAATCCTCGCCCTTTACGCCGATGTTGCAGTCCATCTCCACCAATTCCGGCGCGGCAGCGGTGAGCCGTGCTTCGGCGTGGTTGTGCCATACCTGCCCAAAGGCGGCTTCATAGCCCGCCGGGATGCCGGGCTTTGCAGCCCGCTGGATAGCGGTAACGGTCATGCAGGCAAGCCCTGTCTCCGGCAGAGCGAACGGGAACGGAATGCGCACTTGTTCACCCGGTTTGCAGTCTACCCGCAGTACCGCGCGACGCTCCGGCTTGCCGTTGACCGAGGATGCAAACACAAGGTCGTAGGCGCTCAGGTCGGTAAAGAGGTTCCGGTTCTCAATCACGGCTTCGGTGTCGGTCAGGATGATTTTCAGCGGTGCGTATGCCGCCTTGACCGCATCCATCTTGGGAGTATTGCGGCGGTCAGGCAGCACAAGGCCATCCACGCAGAATTCCCGGTCGGTGGGGCGGTCGCCGAAGTCGCCGCCGTAGGCAAAGCCGGGCTTGCCGTCCGGGTCAGTGACCGCGATGCCGTGGTCCATGTACTCCCAGATGAACCCGCCCTGATACAGCGGCTCTTCGTAGGCATACTCGGTGTAGTCGGTGATACCGCCGCAGCTGTTGCCCATGGCGTGGCTGTACTCGCACATGATAAAGGGCTTTTCCGGGTGCTCTGCCAGAAACTTTTTGATGTCTGCCACCGGGGTGTACATCTGGCTTTCCATATCGGAGGTGGCAGGGTATTCCCGGTTCCAGAAAATGCCCTCGTAGTGTACAAGGCGGCTGGGGTCGGTGCGGCGGAAGTATTCGCTCATCTCCCACAGGGTCTTGCCGCCGTGGCTCTCGTTGCCGCAAGACCAAATCAGGATTGCCGGATGGTTTTTGTCCCGCTCCAACATGGCTTCGGCGCGGGCAAGCACATTCTCCCGCCACTCCGGGCGCGCACCGGGCAGCGTCCACTCGTCCGAACCGTCTGCACCCAGCTTCTGCCATGTGCCGTGACTTTCCAGATTCGTCTCCCCGATGACATACAGGCCGTATTCATCGCAAAGCTGCAAAAAATACGGGTCGTTGGGGTAGTGGCCGGTGCGCACAGCGTTGACGTTGTGGGCCTTGAGGTTTTTCACATCCCACAGCATCTCTTCCCGGCTGACGGTGCGCCCGGTGCGGCAGCTCCACTCGTGGCGGTTGACGCCCTTGAACACGATGCGCTTGCCGTTCAAAAGCATCTGGCGGTCTTTCCGTTCAAATTTGCGCAGACCGACTTTCAGGCCGGTGCGCTCCACCAGAGCACCCTCGCGCAGCAGGGCGATTTCTGCCTCGTACAGGTTCGGCTGTTCGGCGCTCCACAGGGCGGGGTGCTCCACCGTAAAAGTAAAGGAAACGTCCTGCACGTCCTCTTCCACGTCCGGGTCGGCCTCGCCCTTGCCGAACACCACGCCGCTGTCGTATTCGGCAGGCCCGCCCACCTCAGCGGACTGCTCCTCGCCATCAAACACCACCGACACCGTTCCCGCGCCGCTGACCTTGCAATCAAAGGTGACGGTGGCGCTGGAAAAATCATCTGCAAAACTCTGCTTTACAAAGACATCCTCGAGGTGAAGCTCCGGCTTTGTGAACAGCTCCACGGAGCGGAACAAGCCGCTCATGCGCCAGAAATCCTGATCCTCCAGCCAGCTGCCGGAGGAGAAACGGTACACCTGCACCGTCAGAGTATTTTCGCCGGGGTGGACGGCGGCGGTCATATCAAATTCAGCGGGGGTAAAGGTATCCTCGGTGTAGCCGATGTAAACGCCGTTGCACCAGACGGCGGCAGCGCTGTCCGCGCCGTTCAGGCGCAGATAGCAGCTTGCCCAATCTTCCGGCAGGGTGAAACTGCGCTGGTACTCCCCGATGGGGTTATAATCCTGCGGAATCTGACCGGGGTGCAGCTTTTCGTGGCCGTCCCACGGGTACTGGGTGTTGACGTAATGGGGCGTGCCGTAGGGCTGGCCGGGCTTTTGCAGGCTCTGCATCTGGATGAAGCCCGGCACGGTCAGGGTGTCCCAGTCCGTAAAAGGTGCAGTCAGGTTTTTCGCATAGCGGAAGTTCCATTCGCCGTCCAGGCTGACGGTCAAGGGCAGTTCGGGGCTTGTCTGGTCCGCAAAATGGGCGTGGAAAGGCAGACGGTTCTGCTGGAAAATTTCCGGGTCGGCCAGAAGCGCCGGGGTAATGGGATGATTCAAAGGCATAAATGTCACCTCGCAGCATTTTCTGCTCTCATTATAGCACAGGATATAAGAAAAACAGCCGCACAAAACGACTGTTTTTCTGGAGAGAAACGGCATCAGTCCGCTTCGTCAAGGATCTCGGTGTCCAGCACCGTGTGCCCCTTGGGGATATGGTACTTCACGGCGGGCAGATGGACGTTGGTGAAGTACAGGCTGGTGTTGGGGTCGCAGCCGATGACCACTGCTTTTCCCCTGCCGCGCACGGTGCAGCGCAGCGTGTCGCAATGGGCTTCGGCGGTGTCATTTTCCACGCTTTCGGCGTAGCCCGGTGCAAAATTGGGCACAGCAAAACCGCAGTCATAGGCATCGCAGTCGAAACTGCTGTCAATTTCGTGGTGGCGGTTGTGGCCGGTGGCCGTGGGGGTGATGGTAGTTGTCACCTCAATGCCGGGGAAAGGCGACCACTGCGCAGTCACAGCCCCGGCTTCAATTTCCCACGTTTTGCTCACCTTGCGCACAAACACGTTATCGTCGATGACAAAGGCCAGCATACTGTCCGGCGCGGCCTGATTGAGCACCTCCCGGCTGCGGGAGGCGCAGAAGCCAAAGCGGGTATCGTAGGCAAATTTTGCGTACTTTTCCGGGAACTGTCCGTGGCCGTGCCCCTCGTTGACACCGGCGGCATAGGCCGTTACCCGCCCCGCCCGGCGCTGCACCAGCATATTGGCGTAGGGCATGGGCTTGAGCCGCTCCAATGCGGGCATAGGCGCGGCTTCGGCAGTCCAGAAGGGATGGTCGTCCGGCAGAGCAAGCAGCAAAAAGCTCTTCATGCCCCAGTAGGGGCTGCCCGGGGCGTTGTACCGCTCGGCCATGTACATCTGCGGGTAGCAGTAGCCGATGGTCAGGATGCCGTCCCGGTCGAACATTTTCTGCCCCAGCCACCAGTTGAAGTTGCGGACGATGAGGCCCTTCATCACCGGCAGGGGAAGCGGTTCCAGCCCTGCCCAGATGCAGGCCGCCCAGAAGCTGTTCTGGGCAAAGCGGTAGGTCAGGCTGCGGCCAAAGGGCAGCGCTGCGCCGTTGGCATCGAACCAGTAGACGAACTGCTGTGCGAACAGCTGGGCGCGCTGGCGGTAGAGTGCAGCACGCCGGGGGTCGGTGTCTGCGGCAAATTTAGAGTAGAGCAGCCCGTAATACTGGATGGCCCACGGAATGTAGTAATCCTTTTGCACGGAGGCGCCATCGGTGGACCAGCCGTCGCCGCTGTAATAGCTGTCGATCTTGCAAAGGCCGTCCTCCAGCAGTTCCGGGCTGCAAGGCATCCCCACACTTTTCAGGGCAAGGTTTACAAGGATGCGGAAAAACTGCCAGTTGCAGTCCGGGATGGTGTGGGCGTTGATCTGCCCCAGCCATGCGGCAAGGTTCTGTTTTTCGGCATCGGAAAGCGGTGTCCACAGCTTTTCCGGTGCGGTGAGGATGCCGCAGGCAATAGCCGCCATCTCCACATAGCACTGGTCGTACTCCCCGGTGGTGCCCCAGTATTCGGGGTTTTCCGGGTCGGTACCGGCGGCAAGACCCATGCGGTAGATTTTTTCAAATTCCGGGTCGGAGCCGCCGCCCACCCAGAAGGGCACCAGCGCCCACAGCGGGCGGCTGAAGGCTTCCAGCTCAATGGCATTTTGATTGTAGGTCACGCCCGTCTCGCCCAGATGCAGCCGGGCGCAGCCTGCGGAATAACAGGGCTTGAGCGGGTCGAGAAATTTGTGCATCAGTGCGGTAAAATCCGCTTTGGTCTGCAAGTTCATCACCAGTACATCTCCCAGTCTTTTGTCAGGCGGGTCAGCGCCTCCATGTAAAAATAATCGCCCCAGCTCGTGCATTCATCCACGCCCTCCGGGGTGCAGGTGTTGTAGGGGCTTTTTTTGCTGTAAGTGCCATGCAGCAGCTGGCCGGAACCCAGCGTGCCGGGCTTTACCGCGTAGTTTGCGGCAAGGCTAGCCAGCATCTGCCGCGCCAGCGTGCGCCACTGGGCGGCTTCTGTTTCGTCCACATACTTGGCTGCTTCCAGCAGGCCGCAGGCCACGATGGCAGCGGAGGAGGAATCCCGGGGTTCGCCGCTTTCCGGGGCAAAGAGCATATCCCAGCAGGGGATCATATCCTCCGGCAGACGGGAAAGGTAGAACGCCAGCGCCTTGCGGAACACATCCAAAAACTTTTCATCGTGGGTGTAGGTGTAGCCAATGGCACTGCCGTACACGCCCCACGCCTGTCCCCGTGCCCAGAAGCTGTCGTCCTTATAGCCCTGACAGGTGCGGCCGCCCTTGGGGGTGCCGTCCGGGTTCATAAAGAAGGTGTGGTAGGTGCTGCCGTCCGGCCGGAAGGAGTTTGCCAGCGTGGTGGCGGTGTGGGCGGCGGCAATTTCGCGGTAGTGGTCGCTGCCGGTCACCTGTGCTGCCCAGTACAGCAGCGGCACATTGAGCATACAGTCAATGATATAGCGGTAGTTGCCGGGGTCGTCCATGGTGCCCCATGCCTGCAAGAAGCGGCCGCTGGGCTGGTAGCGGGTCAGCAGCTGGTCGGCGGCGGCAATGGCGGCGTTTTTGCCCTTTTCGCTGCCCACCAGCTTCCATGCTGCCACACAGGTGGGGCTGTACAAAAAGCCCATATCGTGGTGGTCCACCTCCACCTTGCGGGCAATGCGGTCCGCAAAGCTGTCCACCTGAATGAGGGCGGCGGTCTTGAATTTTTCCTCCCCGGTGGCCTCGTAGGCCAGCCAGATCTCACCGGGCCAAAAGCCGCAGGTCCACTGGTTATTGGCGCAGCCGGGGTAGATATCGTTCACACTGGAATGGTTCTGGCACTGGTAGGTGTACAGGGGCAGATTGGTCTCCACCTGTTTGCAGGCATCGGCCAGTGCCTGCCGTGCCTCGGCGTCGGTCATAGCGTGGTTCTGGTAGGTTTTCATCATGATTACTCCTTAAATCCAAACGTAGGTATCTCTGCCCACCGCTGGCGCAGAAAGTGCATACCCAGCTTGGGGCGACGGTCCCGGGTGAACAGGCCTTTTTTATTGCCGTCCACCCGCATGGGGCCCTGCACGGTGTCGTAGTCTGCAAAGTTCCAGACAAATTCTCCCACAAACCACGGGCGCTTGTCAAACTCTGCATCCAGACGGCGGTAGAACTCCGCCTGAAACTCCTCACTGAACATCTCGGCTCCGGCGGTGTGCAGGCCTGCCACAGTGTCTGCGCCGTACTCGCTCATCATCACGGGCTTGTGCTGCTCTGCCCAGAAATCCAGCTCCTGATTCAAGCCGTAGCAGGCAGCGTCCATGTCGCCGGAAAGGTTGTACCAGCCGTAGTAGCGGTTGATGCAGACGATATCCATGGTGCGGGTGGTGATATCCTTCGTATAGTCGTTCTGGCAGCAGACGAGGGTAACCGGGCGGTCCTGCGGGTCCAGCTGATGCGCCAGCTCATATAGCGGATGCCAGTAGTCGTAGGCATCCTGCGGGAAGTGTTCCAGATCCGGCTCGTTGCCAAGGCTCCACAGTACCACGCAGGGGTGGTTTTTGTCCCGATGGATCATCTCGGCAAGCACCTGCCGGTGATGCTCTGCAATGGGGTATTCCTTATAAGGATTCACCGCAGCCCCGCCGCCGATGCCCACCGCCGGGGTTTCGTCCATGACCAGAATGCCCTCCCGGTCGCACAGATCGTAAAACTCCTCAGCGTAGGGGTAGTGGCTGGTGCGCACGGCATTGGCGTTTGCCCAGTGGATCAGGTTCACGTCCTTCACGTTCAGCACCGGGTCAAAGCCGCGGCCATGGGCGGTAAAGTCCTCGTGCTTGCAGAAACCCTTGAAATAAAGCGGCTTGCCATTCAAAAGAACCTGTGTGCCCTTTACTTCAATACTGCGCACACCAAAGGTCTGGTCGTAGACATCCGCCCCGCAGGTGATGTGCAGGGTGTACAGGTAGGGTGTGCCGGGCTTCGGCTCCCAGAGATGCACCTCCGGGATGGTCAAGGTGCCCGCTGCGCCCTCGGCGCTTGTAACGGCGTTGCCGTCAGCATCCAGCACGGTGACAGCCACCGGTGCGGTGCCCACGGTCTGGATGCGGTAATCCACCCTGCCATCCGTGTGCGGCACTACAGTCACATCCTCGATATACTCTTTAGGGGTGGTGTAGAGCACCACCGGGCGGTGGATGCCCGCATAGTTGAAGAAATCAAAGTTCGGGCGGTTCTGGGGTGCGGCGGCGCGCTTGGCAGCTTCCACACTGGGAATGCCCGCATTGTCCGAGCCAAAGAAGGCCAGTTGTCCGTCCTCGTTGCCCACAGGCAGGGTGCTGTGGTTCACCCGGTTGTCGCAGGCGACGGTCAGCAGCGCAGTCTCGCCGGGATGCAGCAGGTCGGTGACATCCGCTTCAAAGGGCGTAAAGCCGCCCTTGTGCTGCGCAATGAGCTGGCCGTTCAGCCAGACTTTTGCGGTGTGGGTCACCGAGCCAAACTGCAGCACCACCCGCTGCCCGGCGCAGAAGGCGGGCAGTGTAATGCTGCGCTGATACCACGCCCAGCCGTAGTGGCGGCGCAGGGCGGTGGTCTGGTCGTTCTGGTCGTTGTAGCTGGCGGGCACGGCGATGGGCTGGGCATCCGGCAGGGGCTTTGCGGGGTTGAACTGGTTTTCCTCGCAGCTGCCCAGCGCAAACTCCCATGTGCCGTCCAGACTCAGCTTCAGGCGTGCTTCATTCTGTTCAGGATATAGCATCACTATAATTCTCCTAATAAAACCCTCTCAGGCTCGCATTCGCTCGCCAGCTCCCCCGAAGGGGGAGCTTTTTGTTCGTTCCCGTAAAGTGCATAGAAGCTCGTCCTTCGGGAGAGCTGGCAAATCCGTCAGGGTTTGACTGAGAGGGTTATCAAAAAATGCGGGGCGCGGGTACTGCCCACGCCCCGCTTACGGGTGATTTGTTTAACCCTTGATGCCGGTGGATGCCACGCCCTGCACGAAGTATTTCTGCAGGGAGAGGAACACGATCAGCACCGGGATCAGCGCCACCACAGAGGCAGCCATGATCAGGCCGTACTCTGCGGAATACTGGGTGATGAACATACGCAGACCGATCTGGATGGTCTTGAGTTCGGTCTTGGTCAGGTAGATCAGAGGGCCAAGGAAGTCGTTCCATGTGTTCACGAAGGTGAAGATGGTCAGGGTGGACAGCGCGGGCAGGCTGAGGGGCAGCATGATGTGCCACCAGATGCCGTACTCGCTCAGGCCATCGATGCGGGCAGCCTCACACAGCTCAGTGGGCACGCCCTCGTAGAACTGCTTCATCAGGAACACGCCGAAGGCACTGAAGGCCTGCAGGCACATAATGGCCAGATGGGTGTTGTTCAGATGCCACGAGCTCATCATCATGAACTGGGGCACCATGTAAGCCTGCCAAGGCACTGCAATGGTGGCAATGTAGCCAAGGAAGAGCGCGTTTTTGCCCTTGAACTGCATCTTGGCAAAGGCGTAGGCTGCAAAGGAGGAGGTGAACAGCTGCAACAGGGTGACCACCACCGTGATCTTGACCGTGTTCTTCACGAAGGTCAGCAGCGGGATCTGGGTCCAGATGTCCACATAGTTCTGCCAGCGGGGATTTTTGGGGATCCACTGGATGGGGAAGCCGAACACATCCTTATTCAGCTTAAAGGAGGAGGACAGCATCCACAAAAAGGGCAGCAGCATACAGGCCGTGATGACGATGAGGAAGAAATAGATCAGGAACTTGGAGATGAAATTGCGGCGCTTCTGAGAAGCGTGGTCTTTGCGTACAGCAGTCGTCATAGCTTCTTCCTCCTTTCTCAGTTCTCGCCCTTGGAGCCGCGGAACTGGATGATGGTAACGATCAGTACCAGTACGAACAGCACCATGGCAATGGCACTTGCGTAGCCGTATTTCGGGGTGTTGACGAAGGCAACATTGTAAATATAGTACACCAGCGTCATGGTGGCTGTGCCGGGGCCGCCCTGCGTGATCATGTACATCTGGTCGTAGACCTTGAAGCCGGAGATGGTGAGCATGATGACCACAAAAAAGGTGGTGGGGCGCAGCTGGGGCAGGGTGATGTGCCAGAACTGCTGCCAGCGGTTTGCACCGTCCAGCTCGGCGGCTTCGTTCAGATCCGGGTTGCAGCCCTGCAAGCCGGCCAGATAGATGACCATGTAGTAACCCATGTTTTTCCACACACTGAACAGGATGACCGTCAGCATGGCGGTGTCCTTACCGGCGGCCCAGCGGGGCAGATTTTCCACCGCCACGCCGAAGAACTGGTTCAGGATCATGTTGATGGGGCCCATGGAGGGGTTGAAGATCATGTTCCACACCGCTGCCACCGCCACCAGCGAAGCAACGTAGGGGAAGAATGCCACGGTGCGGAAGAAGTTGCGCAGCTTCACGTTCTGGTTCAGCAGCACGGCCATGGCCAGCGAGCAGGCCAGCGTCAGCGGCACCGTGCCAATGACATAGACGATGGTGTTTTTCAGCGCCGCCTGAAAGATCTTGTCGGTGGTGAAGAGCTTTACAAAGTTCTTCAGGCCGATAAATTCAATGGCGTGGCGGCCATCCCATGCGCAGAAGGCCAGCGCAATGGCAAACACCATGGGCACCAGCGTGAACACGCAGAAGCCAATAAAGTTTGGCGCAATAAAGGAATACGCGATCAGAGAATCTCGGGTCGATTTTTTAAGCACTTTACGGGGAGTTTTATTCTGGACAGCAGCACTCGCCATAAAAGAGCCTCCTTTCCGTTAACAAGGCGGGAGGGCGGGCAATCGCCCGCCCTCCGGTGTTTTATGATGAAGAAGGAGATGATGAGAAAGCAGTGGGAGACGATCAGCCCAGAACGGCAGGGACCTGATCGTTCATGTTCTGGATGCCCTCATCCACGGTCTCGCTCATGGTCATAATGGCATCGTGCTCAGCATTGAGGATGGTCTCAATATCCGATGCGTACTGGGTGTAGGGCATCTCCAGATAGACGTTGCTGGTGGTCAGCGCATCCACGGAATTGGTGTCCTCGGGGAAGCCCTCGGTGGACTTGATGATCTCGGCGGTAGCATCGGAGCCGCAGGCGGGGAAGGTGCCGGTCTTTGCAATGGCCTGTGCGCCCTCCTCAGAGACACACCAGTTGATGAAGTCGGCAGCGGCCTCTGCCTTGGGAGAATCGGCGTTGATGGCCAGACTGGTCACAGTGCCCAGCGTAGAGCCAGCCTCTGCACCGGCGGGGTGCGGATACTTGACGATGCCCCAGTTGAACTTGGTCTCGGCATCCTTCATGTAGGCTTCCAGCGTGGAGATGAACCAGCTGCCCATGTTGACCATTGCGCACTGCTGGTTCTCAAAGGCCGCGGAGTAGTGCAGAGAGGAGGTCTTGAGGTAGCCGTAGTCCATGCAGATGCCGTCCTTCTGCTGGGCAATGACCATATCGTAGGTGGGTTTCATGAAATCGTAGGTGCCATCGATGATGGTGTTCTTGCCGTCCAGAATGGAGAACAGAGAAGCGGCGGAGCGCCAGGTGTGGTAGTGGCAGCCATAGACCTTGGTGTCGCCGGAACCGCTGGTCATCTTGCGGGCCAGAGCATCGTAATCTTCCAGCGTCATGTCGTTGGAGGGGTACTCCACACCGGCCTTATCGAACAGATCCTTATTGTAGTACACCACCCAGAAGTCGCTGCGGAAGGGCACGGCGTAGAAGTTGCCGTCGTCGGTGGTCAGCTGCTCGATGGTGCCGTTGAAATCGCCGGTATCGCGGGTCAGCACCTCGTTCAGGGGCTTGAGGTAGTCCAGATTGATCAGGTTTGCGTAGCCGGGGATATCCTTGATGGTCACGATATCCAGATCGGCACTGCCAGCCAGCTGGGTGGCCAGAACGGTCATGTAATCGCTGGAGCCCAGATCCACCATCTCGATGGTCACGTCCTTGTGGCTTGCCATGTAGCCGTCGGCCATGGCCTGCCAGTAGGGGGTGGACTCCTTATCCCACACCGACCACTGCAGGGTAACAGGGCCTGCGGCTGCGGATGCAGCGGTGGAACCGGCAGTGGAGGAAGCAGCGGTGGAGCTTGCAGAAGAGCCACCGCAGGCGCTCAGGGCAGCAGCTGCGCCGCAGGCAGCGGCAGCGGTAAGGAACGAACGACGCGAGATCTTTTTCATAAGTCTTGTCCTCCTTCAGGGCAGTGCGTGTTTTTCGTGCAGCGGCCTCCCCCGTGCCGGGGAGCCGCTCGCTTTTGTTGATACTAGAATACCGCAAAACAGCCCCAACCGGAATGGAATTATTCCGGGCGGGGCTGTATTTTTTGCAGGCCTTTCTCAAAAAGATGCACTTTCTTATGCTGAAATCTGCACTTTCTTGATTTCTTGCACAGATTGCAAATGTGTAACAAATAAAAACAGTACAATGTATACAAAAATCATGCAAAAAGCCGTTGACAAAGGCCGCAAAAATCAGTACTGTATAAATTAGAAGCTGTCCATTGGAAGGGAAAGGAGAATGCGTATGGATTGCCCCGGGCACCGCTTTTCACTGCGGCGGCAGATCGTGTGGAGCACGCGCGTTTTTACAGTGCTGACCTCCCTTGCCGTCTGCGCGGCACTGTTTTTTCTTTCCAACCAATATGTCCGTACAAACACCCTGCAGGCGGCAGAGTTCAACCTGCGGCTGGTGGCCACCAGCATCGAGACAAGCCTGAACGATGCGGATGCTCTTTTGAACTGGGCCTCCATCAACGACACCGTGCGCCGCTATCTTTCACAGGAAGAGGTCAACGGCACCCAGACCATTGCAGCCTACAAGGCGGCACAGGAAAAGTACTATTCCAACCCGCTGTACCCCAAGGTCATCCGGTTCTTTATGAGCAACGAAAACGACCGGCACCTGCAGTTCGGCCCGCTGAACAGCTCTTCGGCCCTGAACCGGAGCAGCGTATCCCTGTTTTTGCAGCAGGGATACGGGATGCGGTTCACCACCGACCCGCTGATGATTTCTCACCCGGCCTGCCTTGCCATCAGCAGACCCATCCGCTCCGGCCATGGAACGATGCACCGCGGCACAGCCTACCTTGCGTTGGACCCATCGGTCATCACCGATCCCGCCGCGGGCTATACCACGAGCGAGGGCAGCGCACTCTATTGGGAGATGGGCAATCAGCTCTGGCAGATCGAGGATGGCCGCCTGACCCAGGTGGAAACTGCCTTTTCTGATGTTTCCTACACACTGCGCTCCACGGTGGAGAACCGCACCTGGAAGCAGTCCGCATGGCAGGGGCGCTTCCGGAAGGGCGGCAGCAGTTATTTTGCAATCAAGGTCGTTCTGGAGGGCCGGGGTGCAGCGCTGATCCAGGTGATGCCCGAAAGCACCTTTTTACAGCAGCGCCGTGTCTATCTGTGGCTGCTGGGACTGGGGCTTGCCATCGTGTGGGGACTGAGCTTTTTGATGCAGCATTGGCTGGAATGGGCCATTACCCGCCCGGTGGAGGCCCTGCAGAAGCGGATCGAAGCTGTGGGCGGCGGCGACTTTACTGCCGACCCTGCCGTGGAGTGGCCCAATGAGCTGGGCGACATCGGCCGGGGCATCAACAAGCTGGCTGCCGATGTGGACGGCCTGATGAACCGCCGGGTGGAGGACGAGCGCAAAAAACAGGAGCTGGAATACCGGATGCTCCAAAGCGAGGTCAACCCCCACTTTATCTACAATACCCTGAACAGTATCCGCTGGATGGCCACCATCCAGCATGCGCCCGGCATCGCTGAAATGGTCACAGCCTTTGCCCGGCTGACCAAAAGCATCTCCAAGGAAACGCAGAAGCTGGTACCCCTGCAGGAGGAGCTGGCTCTGCTCAACGATTACTTTACCATCCAGCAGTACCGCTATGGCGGCGATCTGGAGATCGAGGTTTCCCGGATCGAGGACGAGCGGCTTTGCCGGGACTGCCTGATCCCCCGCTTTACGCTGCAGCCGCTGGTGGAGAACGCCATTTTCCACGGTCTGGAGCCAAAGGGCGGCCACGGCAGCGTCCTGCTGGATATTTCCATCGATCCGGCCACGGGGGATGTGCTGCTGCGGCTGACCGACGACGGCATCGGGATGCCTCCGGAGCAGGTGGCGCATCTGCTGGACGCGCCCACCGGAGAAAAAGAAAAGGCCGAAAAGTTCCGCCATGTTGGATTGTGGAACGTGAACCGCCGCATCCAATATTCCTTTGGCGAAGCTTACGGCCTGACCATTGAGAGCGAGGAGGGCATCGGGACTGAGGTGACCATCCGACTGCCCTATCAGAAGAAAGGAAACGATCATGCTGCGGATCTTACTTGTGGATGATGAGCCGCTGGTGCTCATCGGCCTGCAGGGAATGCTGGAATGGGAAAAGCTGGGCTTTACTGTCTGCGGCACTGCCCGCAACGGCAAACTGGCGCTGGAACTCATCGAGCGGGAAAAGCCGGATATCGTCATTGCAGACGTAAAGATGCCGGTAATGGACGGCCTTACCCTTGCCCGCACCTGCCGGGAACGGGGGCCGCTGCCCGCCTTTATCATGCTGACCAGCTTTGAGGAATTTGATTACATCAAACAGGCCATGGGGGCCGGGGTGGTGGATTATCTGGTCAAGCTGGACCTGACCCCGGAAAATCTGCAGACCGCGCTGGCCCGCGCCGCAGAACGCGTCAAAAAGGAGCGGGCGCTGCTTGGGGAGCTGCCGGTGCAGGAAAACCTTGCCGAGAGCGTGCGCACCTATCAGGAACGCTTTTTTGTGCGGCTGTACGCCGGGCTGTTTCAGGAGGAGAGTGAGCTGGAACAGCCGCTGCGGCACCTGGATCTTGACCTGAAAAGCGACAACTATCTGGTAACTTCCTGCGAATTGTGCGCCAACACCGAGCTTGCGCCCGCCCAGCAGCTGAAACTGAGCTTTTCCTGTGCACGGATGTTGGAAACCACCCTGCAAAATTATCTGCCCTGCTATGTGACCGGAGCCGATGCCATGCGCTGCAATGTGCTGTTCTGCCTGACCGATGTCCAATGCCAGAACTACCGGGCAGTGCTGCTTCCCCTGCTGGAGCGGGCCAGCCAGATCTTGTACAACTACTTCACGGTCCGGTTGCTCTGGGCTGTGGGGCGGCCCACCAATTCCCTGCTGGGCCTTGCCCGCCGCTGCCGTGAAAATGCCCACCTGCAGCCCATCTTGACCGCTGAAAATCCCATCCAGTTTGTGGAGGCCGGTGACGGCGATGCTACGGCTGGAAAGATGCAGGTGGTGGCACAGGTGCAGGAGTATATCAAAAATCACCTTTCGGAAAAACTGACGCTGGCCGATGTGGCGGCGGTGTTCAATTTTTCGCCCAACTACCTCAGCCAGCTGTTTGGCAAATACGGCGACAGCGGCTTTGTGGAGTACATCACCGAGACCCGCATTGCCGCCGCCAAGGAGATGCTGGAACGGGGCGACCTGAAGGTGTACGAGATCGCGGAAAAACTGGGCTATGAGAGCTCGTTCTATTTCTCCAAGGTGTTCAAAAAGGTCACGGGGCTCAGCCCGCGGGAATACCAGCAAAGCTTGTAAACCTCTCCGTCACGCTTCGCGTGCCAGCTCCCCTGATAGGGGAGCCCTTGGCAGGCCGGGCAGAAATCATCCAACTGAGTTGGGCTCGCCAAACGATGAGCGGCCGGGCCTTGCAGTAAATCGTCAGGAGGCATTATGATATCTGAACAACTTTCTTTTCTTCCGGACAGTCTGCCCGACTCTCATCCCTTTCCGCCTGCCAGAGAGCGCACGGTATGGAATGCCCTACCCCAGCGGGTCAAAGACCGCTTTTTGCAGGCGGGAGAAGCCGCGCTGGCTGCGACCATTGCGCCGCTGCCGCTCTCGCTCTGGCTGGACTTTACCCGCACCGGGCGGCGCACACCATGGGAGACGGCTTACTTCTCCCGCCGGGCGCGGCTGTGCGCGCTGGTGTGCGCCGAATGCGTGGAGCATCAGGGCCGCTTTCTGGATGCCATTGCCGATACCGTATGGGCGATCTGTGAGGAAAGCGCATGGCAGCTGCCCGCCCACAACAGCTACATCCGGGACACCCCGCAGCTGCCCCTGCCGGACACCACCCGCCCCATCGTGGACCTTTTTGCTGCCGAGACCGGGGCCCTGCTGGCGCTGACCCGATACTTACTGCCGGACGAGCTGGACACCGCCGCGCCGGGCATCACGGCGCGGGTAGCACAGGAGCTGGATACCCGCATTCTGATGCCCTATTTTACAGGTCACTTCTGGTGGATGGGCAACGGCGCGGAGCCTATGTGCAACTGGACGAGCTGGTGCACCCAGAATGTTCTACTCACGGTCTTTCTGCTGCCCACCACACAGTCCGAGCGGAAAGCCGCTGTCAAACAGGCTGCATACAGTCTGGATTGCTTTTTGAAGGACTATGGCACGGACGGCTGCTGCAACGAAGGAGCCCAGTACTACCGCCACGCCGGGCTGACCCTCTGGGGCTGTCTGGATATTTTGTCCACCGTGGCACCGGAGGCCTTCTCCCCTCTGTTCCATGCGCCAAAAATCAAAAACATTGCGGAGTACATCTGCAACGTCCATGTAGAAGGGCCTTATTACCTGAACTTTGGCGATTGCAGCCCCCTTGCCGGGCGGTGCGGTGCACGAGAATACCGCTTTGGACAGGCTGTGGGCAGCGATGCTTTGCAAGCCCTTGCGGCGGCAGACTTCCGTGCCGATGCCGACCCCGACCATTTGCAGAACCCGGACGGCAGCACCCACATCAACCTGTGGTACCGTCTGACCACTGCTTTTGCAGAAGAAGAAATGATGGCGTACTCCGCAGCCCCCCGGCACCATTTAACAGTGTGGTACCCCAGTGCAGGTGTCTATGCCGCACGGCAGGGCAGCTGGGTGCTTGGCGCAAAGTTCGGTTCCAACGGCGACAGCCACAACCACAACGATACCGGCAGCATCACCGTGTACAAGTACGGCAAACCGTTCCTGATCGATATCGGGGTGGAAAGCTACACCAAAAAGACCTTCAGCCCCCAGCGGTACGAGATCTGGACCATGCAGAGCGCATGGCACAATCTGCCCACCTTTGACGGCGTGCAGCAGCTTCCCGGCGCGGAATACGCTGCCCGGGAGGTGTGCACCGAGGAAAATAGCATCACCGGCGAACTGGCGGGCGCGTATTCTCCCATCCCGGGGCTTACCACCTACCGCCGCAGCGTATCTGTCAGCGAACAGGGCATCACCCTGCGGGACGAAACGGACTATCCCGGCACGGTGGAGCTGACCCTGCTCACCGAGCAGAAACCCGCCCCCACTGCGGACGGCTTTGCAGTAGGCACACTGGGCGGCATTCGGTTTGACCCGGGTACTGTAACGGCTGCTGTTACGGCGGTGCCCATCACCGACCCGCGTCTGCGCACCGCTTGGCCGGAAACAATCTATAAGATCACCCTGCATTTCCAAAAAATGCTGAACCTCGAACTGTACTAAGGAGAACTGCCATGGAGACCATCAAGCTGAAAATTCTGGACGAAGCCGGCCACACCCTGATGACCTGTGACGCTGACACCGCCGTATCCCTTGTTTACACCAACTGCTACAAGCCCGGCGACCGGGTGGCACTGGAGATCGACCATCCCGGGCAGTACTGCGTCATCCAGTTCGAGGACACCATGCCCGAAGCCCTTGTGTATGTGGTCAAGCGGGAGATCAATTTCCACATTCCCTTCGGGGAGCAGGCCATCACCTACTCGCCCAAGAGCTTTGTGGGCAGCCGTCATGTCATCCGGGCGCGCCTTGCGCTGCCGGAGGAGATCGCCGCCCGGCGGAATCTGGCCTTCAACTGCTATGACGAGCATGGCGACACCGGTTTTTACCCCCACGCCAGCGCCAACGTGGAAACGCGCGGCGAGGCGGTGTTTGCCGCCCGCAACGCCATCGACGGCATTTTTGAGAACAGCGCCCACGGCGAGTATCCCTACCAGAGCTGGGGCATCAATCGCGACCCGAACGCAGCCCTGACGCTGGATTTTGGCCGGGAAGTACTGTTGGATGAGCTGCGCATCACCGAGCGGGCAGATTTTCCCCACGACAACTACTGGGTCAAGGCCACGGTAGAATTTTCCGACGGCAGCAGGTTGGACATCCCGCTGGTGAAAAGTGCCAAACCCCAGAGCGTGACCTTTGAGCCCAAGCGGGTGCACAGCCTTGTGCTGAAGGATCTGATTCAGGCCGAGGGGACTTCCCCCTTCCCTGCCCTGACCCAGATCGAAGCCTTTGGCACCGAGGTGAAGTAAAATGAGCATCTACAATGCCCTTTATGGGAGGGACGGCCATGGCGTAGGCCCGAACGAGCCGGAGAAAAAAGGCTTTGCACGCTTTTGCCAGATGGTCGGCCGCGACCTCGGCCAGCTGCTGGGCACGAACCTGATGGTCTGCGTGCTCTGCCTGCCCGCTGCGCTGGGGGTCTCGCTGGGGGTCACCCTGCTCTCCCTGCCGCTGACGGTGGTGTGCAGCGCGGTCACCGGTCTGCTGACCGGCCCTGCCATGGTGCTGCTGGCAGACTGCGCTCTGCGCAGCTTGCAGAACGACCCCTCTCAGTGGCTGCCCCGGGCAAAACAGACCCTTGGCGCCCATTGGAAGGCCGCCTGTGCCTTCGGTGCTGTAGGCACGCTGGTGCTGGGGCTGCTCTGCTTTGTATCGGCCTTTGTGTTTGACGCCGCCGCACAGCTGGGCTACTACCCCGGGCTTGCAATGTTGCTCTTTCTGGCACTGGATTTTCTGGTGCTGGCGGTTTTTGGCACGCTTTGCGCCGCCGTACTGCCGCTGCAAGTCCGCGCCCCGGACAGCCTGATGCGCCGGGCGGGCAGGATGCTGGTCGTTGCCCCGGTGCGCTGCGTATTGGCGGGCGTTATCATGCTGGCTGGCATCGGCGGCATGATCTTGCTGTTCCCGGTCAGTGTGTTCTGGGCGGTGCTGTTCGGCTTCTGGCTGCCGGGGCTGGCGGCCATGCAGACCCTGTTCCCGGTCTTGCGGCAAGAGTACGGCGTACCGGTGCGCACCATTCCACGCCTGGCAGCGCCCGATAAGCCCCTGACCGCGCAGGAGCAGAAGAAAAAAGCCCGCGCCAACTGGTGGTACTACAACTGGGGCATCGTGGCGGTGGCTGCGCTGGTCATTGTAGGCGTGGTGTATGTAGCGCACGGTCTGCTGACCTCCGTAGACCCAGACTACACCGTGGCGGTGGTCACGGCAGATGCTCTGCCGGACGAGGCTGTACAGCGCCTGCAGACTGCACTGGCAGACTATGCGGAGGATGCCAACGGTGATGGTGCTGTGGTGGTGCAGGTGAACAATTACACTTGGAGCGCCAACGCCTCCCTGGCCGACATGAACGGCCAGATGGCAGGTGCTACCCAACTGAACACCGACCTTGCCAACGGCGAGAGCAAAATCTGGATCCTCGAAGACCCAGAGGGCTTTGAGCAGGCTTATGGGGCGCTGAGCGAAAAGCTGGGCGCCGACTGGCAGACAAAGCTTATTCCGTGGAGCGATTTGCCCGCCCTTTCCGCGCTGGAACTGGGCAGCTATGCCACTGCCGCCGACGGCAGCCAGACTGTGGATGTTCAAAGCCGCTTTGCCGGGTACAGCGTGGCGGTGTTCGATTTCTCAGATGAGCTGTGGCAGGCGCTCAATTCGTAAACAGAAACGACCGTCCGTTCTCTTTTTGTTTATGTGGTATTCTATACACAGAAAAATAGACGGAGGCATACCGCCATGAATCCCCATACCACGCTGAATCTTGCCAAGATTGCTCTGTGCGCAGTGGAAACTGTACTGAGGAATACTTCGCCCGGTGCAGAGGACTATCCCCCAGCCAATTGAATAAAATAACAACGCTGCAAGTGCTTATCGTCAGGCTGTTACAGATGCAGCAGCATAAAACGGACATTTCTTCAATAAAAAAGTCAAGTAGACTTCAATTTGAGCAAAATAGTAAGACTTCTTATGCTTTACCGTCATAAATTTTTCAAAATCATCTTGACACACCTTGCGAAACATGATATTCTCTGTCACAAATCTCACTGATTTTGTGGATTGGTTTGAAATCATCCACAAGATGTGGTCGTGTTCATTTTAAACACTGCCTCGCCGTGGATTATCCCTGAAAAATTTACCGCCCCGCAACACACCCGATTCATTTTGCCGCCGATTCACCCGACAAAATCATCGCTGCGCTGCGTGGGCGGTATTTTTCTTTTTCACAAATAAAATCTTATGTAGTTGTTCAATCTTCCAAAATTTGTTTTCCATTGTTGACTGCACAACTTCAAAGTGTTATTCTTGTGCTTGAAAGAAGCAGAACGTAGTGTCCGCACTGCGCCCGGCTTTCTTCATACCGCACCTTGAATCTTGAATAAGCCGTCTGAACGTGATACTGTGCCATGACCTCACACTTTCCGTGAGCGAGCCGGACAACGCCGCTGCACACACAGGGGCAGGAACTTCGCTCGGAGCAAACGGTGACCCCATTACATGAGCAGCACCACCTCTACTTATTTTTGCGTCTTAACAATTCGGAAACATTTGTTGAAAATGCGTTTTGAGCGCAGCGGTAGAGGGCAAGAACCGTCCCGTGGCCACAAATTTTCAATTCTTGAAAATTTCCTGTCCATCCGGGACTTCACTTCTCAAACTCTTGCGAGTTTTCCAAGTGATCTTGTTGGGGTAGCGCTTGTCGGGGCAACGCCCCTCCATCTGCTGTCGCAGACCGCGCTGCCGCTTAAAAGCCCCACTGGGGCTTTCATTGCTGCGCTGCGCTTCGCAAACGCGGTCCCACCCCAAACCCTGCTCATCATTCGTGCCTTGCGGCACGAATGGAACGGCGTGTCGTGCTTACATAACTTCACCGAGGAGTTATCGAACAGACAGGAGGTACAATGACCAAAACAAATGTTCAACCGCTTCTTAGCAATTCCCAGCACCACGACACGCCGAACAACAAAACAAATAGAGAGCAGACCGTTCTTCTTTCACACACCCATTAAATAATTTTCCTGAATCTGCTTGACGAATATTACGGTTAGTGATACACTTATTACAGTAACCGTAATAAGGAGGCAAACCATGCGCGATAATGCAAAAGGTGGTGCGCTTACAGAAGTCACCTTTTATATTTTGCTTTCTCTTTATACGCCAAAACACGGATACGCTGTTATGCAGTTTATTGAAGAAAAAACAGACGGACGGCTTTCCCTAGGCGCAGGCACTTTATATGGAGCATTAAACTCTTTGCAGGACAAGAAGTGGATTGAACCTTATGGCGATAGTGAGGGAAGAAAAAAAGAATACCACATTACAGCACAGGGAAAAGAAATTGCAGAAAAAGAGCTTGCAAGACTAAACGAACTTGTAAGCATTGCAAGTGAAATTATTGGAGGTGCAGTATGAGTAAAAAATGTTATCGCTTCTTTGGTGGATTGCTAAATGCACAGGCAAAATGGTTAAACAAAATGTCCGAAAAAGGCTATCGACTTGTCCGGACAGGGAGGGTGCTCTATGAATTTGAAGAATGCAGTCCTGATGAAGTGACCTATTGTGTAGAGTTTATCGGAGAAAAATCAAAAGAGAATGCAACGGACTACGCTGATTTTTTGGAGGATATGGGCTACAAGGTATTTTTCAAGAATATCAATCTAAACTATTCTGTCGGAAAAGTTCGATTGCGTCCATGGGCGGAAATGGGCGGTTGTATTGCAACAAACGCAACAACTTTTAACAGGGAACTATTGATTGTAGAAAAATCAAACGACGGAAAATCTTTTGAACTTCATACTTCTTACGCCGATAAAGAAAAATACTACCGCAATTTGCGTAACCCATGGCTATTCCTGCTGCTCCTATTCGCACTGTTTGCGATTATCAAGCATTCTATTGTCTTGGGTATTTTTTCATTGGTTTCTGCAATTCCCAGCATTCTATACCAGCTCCAAATTATAAATGTCCGACAAAAAGCCAAAACGTGGGAACAATAAATAATAATCAAGAGGGTGACAACAAAAGCTGTCGCCCTCTTGATTGTTATTTATAGAAATACCAAAAAGATTGCTCCGCAGCCTTTGAAGAACAGCACCGTGCAGAGCTGACAGCGCACCGGAAGGCAGTATACAGTAACTACGCAGGAAACGGCTCAGGAGGAATTGTGTCAAATTGACACAATTCCTCCCACCTCTGCGGAAGCAAGCGTCCGTAAGCAGATTGCGGAGCAACACAATGTCAGCGAATCCTATGTTGTCCGCTCGGAAAAGTTCATGCGGGGCGTGGAGATTATGGAACAGATGGTGCCCGGTATGCAGGAGAAAATCCTGTCCGGGCAGTTCAAAG
>ERZ1034713.520-NODE-520-length-22276-cov-40.735025_pt1 | contig 22276 bp, 23 predicted proteins | sample MGYA00520692_ERZ1034713 | MGnify/ENA primary metagenome ERZ1034713 (study PRJEB33766, sample SAMN09781717) | gut metagenome | biome: gut microbiome | host: Homo sapiens | place: Madagascar | study: EMG produced TPA metagenomics assembly of the PRJNA485056 data... | reverse complement strand
CCCCTTGGCACGGTCTTGGCCGCATCGTGATGGATGCCCCTGCAAGCCGTGAAGCTCTGGAACTGGCTGGTCTGAATTGGCAGGTGGAAAGCCGCAACATCTACTCCGGCACGGGTGCTATGATCCCCGGTTATCGGGCTAATGTCCGCAGCACCGATGATGCTGTTCTGGGTGTGGTGTCTGACCGCTACCGCATTGTGCAGAACGAAGAAGCGTTCCAGTTCACCGATGACCTGCTGGGTGAAGGCGTTACTTATGAAACTGCCGGTTCTTTGCAGGGCGGCAAGAAGGTCTGGATGCTGGCGAAGCTGCCTGAGAAGTACATTATCGCGGGTGATGACCCCATATCTTGTATTCTTCAACAGCCACGATGGCAGTTCTGGTGTCAAGGTCGCTATGACCCCGGTTCGTGTGGTCTGCCAGAACACCTTGAATCTGGCCTTGGGTACTGCAAAGCGCATCTGGACTGCTCGCCATACCGAAAATGTTCTGCTCCGGGTGCAGGATGCCCGTGAAACCTTGCAGCTTGCCAACAGCTATATGGGTGAGCTGGGCAAGGGCATCCATGAGCTGACCACCATCAAGCTGTCTGACCGCAAGGTGCAGGAGTTTATCAACGAGTTCTTCCCCATCACGGAAGACTTAACCGATGGCCAGCGGAAGAACAACCTGCGCTTGCAGGAAGATTTGAAGGCCCGCTATTATAATGCACCCGATCTGGAGTGGGTCGGAAAGAACGGCTGGCGGTTCGTAAACGCTGTTTCGGATTTTGCTACCCATGCAGACCCCATCCGTAAAACTCGCAACTACAACGAAAATCTGTTCCTGCGCACCGCAGAGGGCAATCCCATGATCGACAAGGCTTACAAGATGGTGCTGGCAGCAGCATAAAGGAGAACGTATGAACGATGTGAGCAACCGGGCTGTCCGGGAATTTTCTGAGTTCCTGAACAGCATTGAAGCCGATTTTCCAAAGCCAACTTGTACCACGGCATACGAGATCACGATGAAAAGCACCATCGTCAGTGCCTTGATTACGCTGGACACCGAAAAGCAGATGGACGAGCGTTTCTGGAACCATCTCCGGGTGCAGCGGAACATTCTGGATTTCCTGTATGCCCTGTGGCTGGACGATGACCGTACCTTGGTGGATGAATTTTCCACCATTATCAAAGACTTGGTGGAATATGATTTCTCTATTGCGGAAGAACAGATGAAAGAGAGGTTGAACATTGCATGAAACGACTTGTATCTACACGGAACCTGTCCAAAGAAGATTGGCTCCGCTACCGCAAATGCGGCCATTACCGGCACGGATGCCGGGGCTATCCTGGGCCTGAATCCCTATCGCTCCGCATTTCAGGTGTACTACGATAAAATCAGCGATACCATTGAAAATATCGGCAACGAGGCCATGCGGCAGGGCCGTGACTTGGAGGATTATGTGGCGCAGCGGTTTTCCGAAGAAACGGGCTTTAAGGTGCGCCGTGCAAACGCTATCTATCAGAGCGAGGAACATCCGCTGCTTCTGGCAGACTTCGACCGCCTGATCGTTGGGCAGAGAGCTGGATTGGAGTGCAAAACGGTTTCGCCCTTCTCTGCGGACAAGTGGGCGGATGGGAAAATCCCGGCTCACTATCTAGCGCAGGTTGACCACTACTTAGCCGTCAGCGGATTCGACTGCTGGTATGTGGCGGCTCTGATTTTCGGCAGAGAGCTGGTGATCCACAAGATCGTGACAGATAAGCAGGTGCTTTCTGGTCTCATTGATAAGGAAGAGCTGTTCTGGACGAACCATGTTGTGCCCCGGATTCCCCCTGCACCCAACGGTTGCGATTGTGACACCCAGCAGATTAACCAGCTTTATGAGGTAGACAACCGGGATAAGACCGCTGACCTGAGTGCCTTGCATGGACTTCTGGATAAGCGGCAGGAGCTTTCTGACCAAATCGAGCAGATGGAACAGGAGAAAACCGCTATCGAGCAGCAGGTCAAGCTGCAAATGCAGGATGCTGCCTATGGCACAGCACCGGGTTATAAGGTATCGTGGGTGTCCTCCGAAAGCAAGCGTGTGGATTCCCAGCGTTTGCGGAAAGAAAAGCCGGATATCTTCAACCAGTACAGCAAAAATGTAAGCAGCCGCAGGTTCACCATCGTTCATGCGGCATAAAACTTTGTATATGGCGGCAGGGAGTGACTTCTCTGCCGCCTTTTTTCTTGGAGGGTTATTATGGCTACGGAAAATCCATTCGTAAAATTATTTGCTATCGACTTCAAAGATCATCTGGAAGTCAAAAAATCCGGCAATACGGAACTGAAATATGTAAGCTGGGCGTATGCCTGGGCAGAGGTGAAAAAGCTGTATCCTTCTGCCAGCTACGAAGTCAAGAAATTCAACGGCCTGCCCTATGTTTATGACCCCATCACCGGCTTCATGGTGTATACCTCGGTCACAATTGAGGGCGTTTCGCACGAAATGTGGCTTCCGGTTTTGGACAGTTCCAACAAAGCCATGAAAGCTGTGCCTTATACCTATACTACCCCGAAATGGGACTACAATCCTCAGACCCGCCGCCGTGAAAAGATCGGCATGGAAGAACGCACCGTAGAAGCAGCATCCATGTTCGATGTGAATAAGGCTATCATGCGGTGCTTGGTGAAGAACCTTGCTATGTTTGGTCTGGGCCTGTACGTTTATGCCGGAGAGGATTTGCCGGAAGATGCTGCACCGCAGCCAGAGGCTGAACCTCAAAAGCAGCCGAAACCGAAATCCTCTACCCTGAAGCAGGAACAGCCGCCTGTGCCCTGCATCTGCGCCCGCTGCAACCAGCCCATCAAGAGGGTCAAGCTGAAGGACGGTTCTATCATGCAGGCGGCAGAGTTTGCAGCCACCCATAAGGGGATGTGCGCAGACCGCTATAAGGCAACCAGATTGAACGTAGCATAAGGCGAATGCTTGTAAATTTCACATCTGTATGCTACTATAATAACAAGAGAAAAGAAGGTGATGGCATGGCGCAAAAGGATACATCTGAAAAAATTCTGGAATCCTATAACGATGTCTTTTCGGACATTGTGAACGTGCTTCTGTTCAACGGCAAGCAAGTTCTGTCTGCGGATGAACTGGAAGATCAGGCTCCACGCTCCTACTACAAAGTAGATGGCAAGATTCGTGAGATCGAGCGGGATGTTGCCAAACGCTGGAAGAACGGAAATATCCGTGTGGCCTGTATCGGTTTTGAAAACCAGACCGCTTCTGATCCCAATATGCCGCTCCGTGTCATGGGTTACGATGGCGCGGAGTACCGGGCGCAACTGCTCAACGACAGCGAAAATCTCTATCCGGTTGTAACGCTGGTGCTTTACTTCGGCCACGATAAACCGTGGAATGGGCCGCTTTCCCTGAAAGAGCGACTGAATATTCCCAAAGAGTTTGAGCCGTATGTCAACGACTATAAAATCAACCTGTTCCAGATTGCCTATCTGACCCATGAGCAGGTAGAGCTTTTCCAGAGCGATTTTAAGGTCGTGGCAGACTATTTCGTACAGAAACGGGAAAACGGCGACTATATTCCGAGTTCGCAGGATCTGACCCATGTGCAAGAAACGCTTCAACTGCTGAGTATTATGACGAATGATAATCGGTTTGAGGAAGCATACAATACAAATACCGATGGCCAGAAAGGAGACCCACGCAATATGTGTGATGTGCTTGATAAAGTGGAAAACCGTGGCATTGCGAAAGGCATTGCAAAAGGCAAGGCTGAAGGCAAAATCGAAGGCAAAATCGAAGGTGAAGATACGTTGGCTTTACTGATGAAGAAATTGTTCGATCAGAACCGTATTGAAGATGCAAAGCGGGCTTCTGAAGATAAGGAGTACCGTACTCGGCTGATGAAAGAGTTTGGCATCAGCTAAGCAAAAAATTATATGTACAACTGGGAGAGTGTCTTCGGATGCTCTCCCTTTACTTTTGCAGGACAGTCCGCGTGGATTGTCCTGTTTTTATTTGGAGGCATACAATGAAAGAAGAAAAAATCAAAGTCCTTGCGCTCCTGCCAATGGAGCTGCCAAAGGAGATCGAGCTGGACAATACCCTTGAAGCCATGCAGAAATTTGTAGGCGGGCTGATCGAATGCATCACATTGAGTGACACCGGTTCAGCGGTCACACTGGTCTGCAATGATGAAGGCAAGATGCTTGGCCTGCCGCTCAATCGTCCGCTGTGGGATGGAGCCGATGTTCTTGCCGGGCCGGGATTTCTGGCCGGATGCGACAACGAAGGAAATATGACTTCTCTGCCGCAGAGTGCAATGGACTTCTACAAAGAGAAATTCAGAGCTTTTATCATTGAAATTTAAGGAGGAACGTCCTATGACCTTTAATGCAATGACCGAACACTACGAGGAGATTACAGTTTGCGGAAAGCCTGCACTGTTCACCGGCATCCGTATCAAGAGAGATACCATCCCGGACGGCCTGTACGCCTACGATGCCCGGCATGATGATGAGTGCCGGGGCATCCCTTGTGAGATTGCGCCCTTTGTGATGGTCAACCACTGGGGCACCATCATCCCTTGCGGAACCGCTGTAACTGCCGGACGATGGGCGGCGATATATTGACGAGGAAACGGACTGGAACTACGCCCCGTTTGGAGGAACAGAGAAAAATCAAAAGCCATGTATCACAGTGGAAGAATTTATAAAGACCTATGTGAAGCAAGAATAACAGAAAACTTGTGCCGGAAAAGTATTAAAAATGCCGTAGAGGTAAAAGAGTATCAAATTCTCTATCATTTGAGAGAGTTGCGTCAGCAAATCGGCAACGCTAAAATGACGAACGGTATTTTTGATACAGAAAGAAAAAGTTATGAGTATTTATGGCTATTGCAGAATTTCTACTGCAAAACAGAGCATTGACCGCCAGCTCCGCAACATCAAGGCTGAATACCCGACTGCCCACATTGTACAGGAAGCCTACACCGGCACATCCATTTTTCGCCCGGAGTGGCTGAAGCTCTATCGGGTTCTGAAAGCAGGAGATACGGTGGTGTTCGATTCGGTGTCCCGGATGTCCAGAAATGCAGAAGAAGGTTTTGCTCTGTACGAAGACCTCTATCATAAGGGCGTCCGATTGGTGTTTTTGAAAGAGCACCACATCGACACCGAGACCTACAAAAAAGCCCTGTCCGGCAGCATTGCCATGACAGGGACAAATGTGGACTTCATCTTGAAGGGCATCAACGAATATTTGATGGCCTTGGCAAAAGAGCAGATCAAGCTGGCCTTTGAGCAGTCCGAAAAAGAAGTTGCCGATCTGCACCAGCGCACCCGTGAGGGCCTTTTGACCGCCCGGCTGAACGGCAAGCAGGTTGGCCGCAAGAAAGGCATTGGCTTTGAAACCAAAAAGTCCAAAGCAGCCAAGGAGAAGATCCGTATCCATTGTAAGGCGTTTGGCGGCACATTGGATGACATGGAGTGTATGAAATTGACTGGACTTGCCCGGAATACCTATTATAAATATAAGCGTCAGATTCGGGAGGACGCTGAAATGAAGGATTGACTTCTATGTAGAAGAAGTGCTGCAAAAGCGGACAGAAGGAACACGGTACATTCAAAATGAGAACGCCGTGTTCCTTTTTTGTGGCTTGTGTAGGATGGACAACCATACCGTCCAGCCAAATCTGTATAATGAGGGCAGAAAAGTGACGGAATCATAAGACAGAAGGAGAAGAGCGTATGAAAAAGTTTTTGATGGTACTGTTGAGCATTGCATTTGTGCTGAATCTTGCGATTGTGATTGGGTTGATAGGTGGATATGGTTCGCCACGCCGGGCGCTTTACACCATCACAGATGAACTGATGAACAGTGCCTATCGCTTCAAAAGAGGTTGGCAATTTAAGAATAGTCTACCTTGACTTTTTAGGAGATGGACAGGCAGGCTGTCCATCTTTTTTTGTATACTGGGGTTGTGCAAAAGAGACAAAAATTTTTTTGTAATTCCGTGAAACGACAAAACTTCACACAAAGAATTGCAGTGATAGTTGTGTTGTGTTACAATGAGCTAGAAGGAGAATGAACTGTGCGTAATAGTAGATTGGACCGTATACTCTATATCCAGCAAGTGCTGGTACAGGGCGGTGTGCTGAACAAACAGCAGACGGCTGACCGCTTCGGTGTCAGTGAGAAAACCATCCAGCGCGACCTTGATACCCTGCGCAATCATTTTGCAGACAGCGAGCCGCGCCGGGAGATCTTATACAACTCCGCAAAGGGCGGCTATCTGCTGGATGACACGCTTTCTCGCTTCCTCACCAGCAACGAGATTCTGGCAGTGTGCAAGATCCTGCTGGAGAGCCGCTCCATGGTCAAGGAGGAAATGTTTCCGATTCTGGACAAGCTGATCTGGGCTTGCACACCGCTGGACCGGTTGAATCAGGTGAAAGACCTCATCAGCAACGAGCGGTTCCATTATGTTGAGCCGCAGCATGGCCGGAAGTTTATCGAGAGCCTGTGGGAGATCGGCACGGCAGTAGAAAATCACAATGTTATGGAAATTACCTACTGCCGCACCCACGACGGCGAGACTCGTGTGCGCACCATTGAGCCGGTGGGCATCCTGTTCAGCGAGTATTATTTCTATCTGGCGGCGTTCATCGAAGGCATCGACAAGGATAAGCATTTCCAGAATCCGCAGGATAATTCCCCGACGATTTACCGCATCGACCGCATCCAGAACTATAAGACGCTCGACCGGCATTTTGCCCAGCGGTATACCGACCGCTTTCAGGAGGGCGAGATGCGCAAGCGCATCCAGTTCATGTACGGCGGTGAGTTGCAGACCATCCGTTTCGAGTATACCGGGCCAAGTCTGGAATCCGTGCTGGACCGTTTGCCCACCGCAAAGGTTTTGCAGGTGACGGAAAAGGGCTGGATTGTGGAAGCCGAGGTGTTTGGCACGGGCATCCAGATGTGGGTGAGAAGTCAGGGGGATTTCATTAAGATTCTTTGAAAAAGGAGGAAATCAGAATGTTTCATATGCTGGAAAAAGAGCATGCAGAAGAAGTGGATAAAAAAGCCGATGAGCAGTACAGAAAGTGCTGCAATGAGGTGTTGGCACATTCGAAGGTGCTGTACAAGACGCGGCAGGAAGCAATGGAGCAGCTGAAGGCATGCGACGCATATATGCAGGCCCTCACGAACTGTCCGGCAGAGTTTGGACGAACGGGCAAAACGATACAGAAGGGCTATCAAGACTTTGAAAAGGAACTGGAAAAAATTCAGAAAAAGGCCGAAAAGAGCGGAAAAGGCTCAGTGGATAAGGCGCTGACCATGGGCACTGCAGCGGGTGCAGGCGCGGGTCTGTTTGGAGCAGACCTTATGCTGGCGGCGGCAACGACCTTTGGCACGACCGCAGCGGGCGTGTCTATCAGTTCTTTAAGCGGTGCTGCTGCGACCAATGCGATTCTCGCATGGCTGGGTGGAGGCGCTTTGGCCGCTGGCGGTGCGGGCGTTGTAGGCGGAGAAATTTTGCTGTCGCTGGTGGGGCCTGTGGGCATTGGATGTGCGATCGTCTGTCTAGTGGCAAAGGGCGTCAAGGTGAACATCGACAACAAAAATCAGGCGCTGAATGCGGAGAAGGATGCAAAAAGACGGATGGAAGCACTGAACCGGCTGAACTGCATCGACCAGAATGTGGATTCGCTGCTCCGCAAGACGAAGGCACAGAGTAAGACCGTTGCGGGAAATATTGCGGTGGTCAAGCGGATACACAAGAGCGATTACAGCAAATTTTCGGATCGGGAGGCGGAGCAGTTGCGGCTGATGCTGAACAATGCGCAGACACTGGCCAGCTTGGTGACGGAGAAGGTCTCGCTGAAAAACTAAGGGGGTGCTTGGATGGGACAGGAATTGATGAAGTCACGCTATACGGATAAAAGCCTGATGAAGGCCGTTGACCCGAACAGGGAATGGTGCGACCGATATGAGTTTGCCATGGCGGCTTTCTGCGGTGCTGCGGCAGGGCTGGTGGATGCATTTCTCCTTGGCGATGTCAGCAATGCCAAATCTGAGTCGGTGCTGAAAAGTTTTTCGGACGAGCGGGTGGAAAAGGTCGTAATGGCGTATTCCCGGATGCTGGGCGGCAAAGCAAATGACCTGAGCGGTGCCATTGCATTTCTGGAGAAAAAATACAAGGTTAATTATGACCAGCGTAGCGGAAAAGATGTAAGTGGGATGTTTGAGCTGTCCGCGATAGATCATCACATCAAATCGCTTGCACATGCACCGAGTCTGGTGGGTCTTACCTTTTCCATCATTGACCAGTTGCGGGATACGAGCACGATGTTCTCCGGCGGAAAACTTTACGTTATAAATACCAGCGGCAGTGAGATTCATGTCCAGGGAAAAGGCGTAAAGGAAAAGCTGGTGGCGGCATTTGCAAACTGGCTGGGTCACTGCATGTCCGATGTGGCAGGCAGCAAGGGCAGCGCCAGAAACGGTCGCCGCGGTATGGGTCTGGCCATACCGGGCACTGAAGTGCTGATGTTCAGCGGCTTGAAAGTGGGCAAAGAGGAAGAACTGCTGGGTAACGTGATGACAGAAGCCTTCCGCCGGGGGTACGATTTACGCGTTGGTGTTGCACAAGGGCTGGTGCTGGGTTTTCAGAAAGCGGCAACAGCAGTATGCTGGGCATTCAAGCGGCACTATCTGGACGGCAGGCCATGGACGGAATGTGTTCCGCTCGAGCGCGAGGGCAGCCTGCGCATGATGCAGCTGGTGGGAAACGGTGCCCTGTGCATGGTAGATGCAGGCAATGCTGCGCTGAAGAGCGGCGGCGAGCCGGTAGAGTTCGTGCTGAATTTCAACTTTTCGGCGGCGCTGCAGCTGGCCTATCTGGTGCTGCATGAGTTTGACGTCCGAATGGGGCTTGAAATCGAAAAGCGGATGAATGCACTGTATGACGAGGTGCTTCATGTTTCCACGCCAATCGAGCGCCGGAATATCCAGAAAATGGACGAGCGATTGCGGAAATATCAGTTATCGCTTGACCAGAAATATCTTCTGTTCTGCGTACAGGTGGAGGGCAGTGAAGCTGACTTTATGCGAACACTCAAGGCCACAGATGCTTGGTACGCCAGCATGCACAAGCGTGCGGATGCATCCGCAGAACATGCCCGCACAGGTGGAGTAAAAGAAGAAAAAATCTTGAATTCGGTTTCAGAACTTGATGTGAAGCTGGGAGTAGAGCGGAAAAAGGGCTTTCTGGAGCGTTTCAAAAAACGGTAAAGAAAGGTGTTATTATGCGTATGAAAAAAATAAACCGTAAAGCAGGCAGACCAAAGCGGTTCAGACGGAAAGCAGGACTTCCGAGCGGACTTTTGGCAAAAAAGAAAAAAATTGCTACTCTAAATAAAAAGGCAAAAGAGCAGAACCGATCTGTGACCGTCCTGCGCAGGCTGGTGGGCGGTACTATAATGGCTGCTGTCGTAATGTATCTTGTGCCGGAGCTGCGTCAGGATATATTTTCCACAATAAAATGGCTGAGCGATGAATGGAGACGTTGAAATGAGCAATGAAAAGAAGAAGCTGATCTCCCTTTCGGAACTGGATCAGTTGACCCACCGATGCCTGACGATCATGTCGCTGATGGATCGTCTGGCAGGCCGTGTCCAAAACGGTGCCCCGGAAGACGATGACCCCGGGAAAGACAACGATATGCAACACGCAGCCCGGATGGCTCGGGAACTGATGGGTTCGGTGCGCAAGATAAAGCTTGCTTCCTTGATGTATGAAAGAACACTGATTTGCGTTTCCGGTATGCAGGGCGCGGGCAAAACGACTCTGATGAAGCACTTCTATGGGCTGGATGATGACTGCTTGAATATTTCTCTGGAACGCGGTGAGGAGATACCGGTATTTATTACCGAAAAAGAGGATATGACGGCTGACAAAAAGCCGGAATTGTACGCGATCCAGATCATGAAGGACGAACATGGAGAATATCATCAGCAGGAATTAGAAATGTCGCCGGAAGAATTTCGGAATGCTTCCAAGGGCACGAATGCAGCAACGCTGTATCTGGAATTGCGGGTCCCTTATAAACATACAACAAACGAAAAAACCTCGTTTGTCCTGTTGCCTGGTTTTGAGGCACGGAAAAGTTACCGGGAAACTCTGGTGGACTTTGCTATCAGCTCTTCCGATGCGGCAATATTTGCGTTTGATGGGAGACTGCTTTCTCAGCAGGATAATTATCGCCACCTGAAAGAGCTTGCGGAAAAATTTGGAGCACACATCATCTACGCAATTACCCGTTCGGATAGTGCTGTGGATGGGAACGCGGCAGTTCGAGAGACTTTTATGCAGGAGATGAAAATTGAAAATGAAAATCAAGTAGTCTGCACAGGTGCATATGCGGAGCCGAAAATGAACGAAGAGTGGATTCGGCAGCTGGCCAATGCAATCAAGCTATACGGCTGTACAAGCATCCGGTCGCAGGAAAATAACATCGATTATCTGAAGGATGAAATAGATGTTATCCGGGGAAAACTCAGTGAGATCGAAGAAATTCTGGAAACAACGGATGACGGAGATATTGTCAGCCACGCGAATGATAAACTTCTGCGGCAGTTTGATGAGGCACTGGCCAGCCAAGTCAAGCAGTATCAGACAAAACTGAAAGAGGAGTATGGAAAGGGCGCAAAGAAGAGCCGAGATATGCTGAGCCATAAATTCGATGAGCGAAACGGAAAACTGCATAGCCTTCGCAAAGCGATTCTGGGTGTGAGCAAAGCAGATATGGAAGCGGCGGAGCAAATCGTAAAAGATTCGCTGTATGAACATGAAGAGGGTTATACTTGCAAACGCGTCCTGGTGCCAGAACGGTGCAGGATGGAGGCACTGAAGAAATCTCTTCGGACGTTGGAAGATCCGCAGAATGCATCGCTGCCCAAGCTGCTGTCAATAGATGAAGATGTGCATGGACAGCGCTATTTGACTGATGATAAGCAAAATTTGGAGGTGCCGCAGTCGCTCTATAGCCTGCTCCAAAAGCCGAGCGGTAAAAATGAGCCGAGTTTTGTGCCTGAAAATGTTTCAAGCCGTCGGTTGATGGCCTCGCTTGTCGAAATTGGCACGTATTATTACAGTATGTCGTGCTATGATGCAATGGCAAAAGATATTGGCGCTGAGGAATATAAACCCTGCGAAGACCAGATTTCGTGGGAAAACGTGGAACAAAGTGCAAAGCATGCAAGCGATTTTGTTCTTGGTGTTGGCGCAGCAGCGGCCAGACTGCATGATGCAGGTCGTACGAGCAAAGAGGCGGGCGGCGAGATCACAGAGGAACAAAGAAAAACGAGTGAAATGTTGTGCGACAATTATCAGCAGTCTAGTTCGGTGCAGAAATTTTCGGTCGGCCTTGTGGGTATGACAGGTATGGATCTGATCGGCGATGCACAGCTCAATTTGATTCCGCAAATTGCAAGTTCTTTTGGCGTCAGTATAGGCGTTGTGGCAACGGTTGCAGGAGGAGCGCTTGCGGCTGGTGCGGCCATTGCCATTGGACGTGACATTACGAGGATACAGTGTGATGATTATGGCCGTGCCAGAGTAGCACTGGATACGATTTATGATAAGTTGGAAGAAGACGCCGTAGAAGATTATAAGGCGAAGATGGCGATGATTCGGGGGAGACTGGAAGAAAATCTGATCGATACGGACTCCAGCAGCCGGAAAACGCAGCAGATCTACAATGTCAAAAAGCAAATTAATGCAGCCAGAGATTTGCTGGACGAGTTGGCAGACCGGTGTACAGAAAAACTGGAGGAAAACTTCTTATGATAGAAGACACAAACTGCGGCCAGCTTTTTCAGAGACGCTCAGACTGGCAGGAAAAGGCGTTCAATGAGTTAAAGGAGGAGCTGACAGCCACAAAGGACAACCGCTTTTTGAAATATCAGGATGAAAATGAGACGTATCTCGTCATGATATACGGGAAGTCACAAATCGGAAAGTCAACGCTGATTTTGAAGATGATCGGCATCCGGGATGAAAACTTCAATGACGTCTATAACACTCTGCGTGCAGGCTCACCGCAGGGTAATTCCTCTACAGTGACCGCGATCATTTATGCAAAGTCGGCGACGGATAAGTATGCACTGGCCTTTGCAAAGCTCGACGAACCGACGCCGGAAAAGAAATATTACGATGCGAAAGAGATGGTCAGAGCTTTGCAGCAGGTACGGCAGGACGTGGAAAGAGGCCAGAGAACTTCTACGGACGAGATCTTGTTCATCGATATTCCGCGGAGTTTTTTATGGAAGAGTCCGAAGTCGGTTCAATTCGCATTATTGATATGCCGGGTGTGCAGAGTGCGAATGACAGGGAGAGGCCTCATGTGGAAAACCTGATAAACGCATATCTCCCGTTTTCGCAGGTCTGCATCGTAGCGTGCAATGCGGCGGATATTCAGTCGCTGGGGTCGATGGAACTGCCCGGAAAAGTTTCGTGGCAAAATCGACCGGAGCGCTTTATAGTCGTTAGCACAGGCTCCTACAGTGCAGAGAATATCCGCAGTTACTTCAGGACGAAGCGTGCTGCTCGTGAAAAGGATTTTCATGAGTATATCGACGAAATTTATGCCCGGACGCTGAAGAGCGTACTGGGCGAGAATACACAGATGGAGCTGTTTCCAGTAGATTTAGGGCAGTCGCTGGATACGATGCAGAAAAGCCTGGACGAAGAAGATGCAGCGGAAGTGAAAAAAACCGTGGAAAGTACGCTGCAAGCGTTGAGAACGTCCATTACAGCTCGGGAGGGACAGCGGTTCCGAGCGGCCATCGAAGATTTGAAAAGCCGGGTAGATTCTTACGAAAGCGACCGGCTGGAAGAGACGGAACGGAAGATCAGGGAAAAAGAAGGGGAGATCCGGCGTGCAGATGAGCGATTTCGAAAAGCAAGGGATGACTGCAAAGAACTCGAAAAAGACGATATGATCAGTACGCTGGACCGAAAAATCAAAGAGTTGGAATGGGCCAAAAGTCAGCTGAAGGATCAGACTGCAAACTTCAGGAGCGCAGGCGATAAACTCAACTCGATTGCAGAGGATACGATAAATCAGGAACAGCTGTACCGGGATAAATCGGATGGACGGTATCTGAAAGACCAACGATGCAGTGAAAAAGAAGCACTCGCAGACCGAAAGGTGCTGGCAGCGGTATTGAGAGGACTGGAAGAAGAAGTTGACTTGTACTGGAAGACGGTCTGTGAAACATTTGCTCAGGCTGAGCTGGCGGAGCCAGCCAAAACCGATTTGCCAATACTGGACATTTTGGAACAGTCGCGGGAAACATATTATCCCAAGTATTATCCGGGCGGATTTTTTCTGAAGGTGAAATGTACAGATTTGGAAAGGTTTAACTGCGAAATGGCAGTAAACGCTCAAGAGATGCTGCAAAGTGGTTGCTGTGATAAATGGTGCGCCGAAATCGAAACAGAACTCAGCAATTTGAAGAACCTGAAAAGGGAGCAGATGAATTTATATAATAAGAAAAAATCGATTCGTGATAAATCATTGGATGAACAAATTGCGCCCAAGATGCAGCTGGAAGCGCTGAAAAAGCAGAAAGCTGCCATTGAGATGATTCGACAAGAGGATAGCAAAAGATTGAAACGCTATCTGAAAGTGGCACAAAGACATTATTTACAGCAGCGCGATGAGATCGTGGAACAGATGGAGCAGAGTGTTTCAGGAGAAGAAAAAATGAAACTGTTTTTGCTACTGGCACTGACGGAACAAGACTTTGAGGAGAACGAGTGATGGACATAAATCATAAGACGATAGACAACAAAACAAGAAGTGAGGTGGGCGCTCTATTTCAGGGCTACGTTGTGCAGCCGCTGACGGAGGAATTGCAGACGAAGCTGGAAAAGGCCGCATCCGATGAAAACGGCCAGTTTGAAGCTGTGAAAGTGGAGCTGGAAACCGTCAAACGGGCTGTGACACTAACAGATAGCAGCGTGAAAAAAACGGTAAAAGGGGAGACTGATGCTTCAAAAACGGCAATTATGGGTGAGCTGGAAACGCTGCAAAATAGTATCACTCGAGGCGTGACTGCTGCCAGAAACACCATCACGGAGCAGATGCAAACGGACAACGAAGCCGCGGCTCAGGCAAATCAGACTCTGCTGCAAGAAATGGAGAAAACTCAGCAAGAAATCGAAACAGCAAAGAAAATAATACAGGGAGAGCTGAGAAGGCAGGGGGAAAACTCGTATGAGACGATAGAAAAGGGCTTTGCCGGAACAGAAGAAAAGATGGACGATAATTTCCGGCAGTTTGGTGAAAAGCTGGAAAAACAAGATGAAAAATCGCGCGATGTAATAGAAAAAGGATTTGTCGGCTCGGAACAAAAGCTGGACGCGCTTTCTCAACAGGTTGATGCTGACGAGGAAAAAGTGTTGGAGCAACTGGCAGTAATCGTGCAGCAGCTGACGGAAAATGCGGCGAGCAGCAGCACACAGCTGACCCAGTACCAACAGAACCTTCAAACAGAAATGGAAACTGGAAAAAGTGACCTGACGGAAACGGCAATGCAAAAATATAAGGTGCTGCTGGGAGTATCCCTCTCCTTTGGAATCGTGAATTTTCTGGGGGTAGTGGCGCTGCTCATTATAAACCTTATGCCTTGAAAAATCAGCTGTTTTGAATTGCTTTTTGAGTCTACTGCACTTTCAGGTTATTACAATCTCGGTCGATTGCACATACAATACAAGTATCACTTCACTGAACGGAGGGTACTTGTACTATGGTGGACTACGCCGACATCGGAAAACGCATCCGTGCCTGCCGCCTGGCAAAAGGCATGACGCAGGAACAGCTGGCCAATGAGGTCGGCGTGGTGGTCACGCACATCAGCCATATCGAAACAGGAAACTCCGTGCCCAGCCTGAAAACGCTGATCGACATCATCAACGCACTGGACTGCTCCGCAGACGAGCTGCTGTGCATTGAAATCAAAAAAGCAAAGCCGGTGTTCGACAGCTGGATGACCGAACAGCTTGCAGATTGCTCTGCCGATGAGGCAAAGATCATCAAAGAAATGGTGCTCAGCCTGAAAAAATCGCTCCGGAAGGTGTATGGAAAGTCCTCTAAATACAGATATGACTAAAATTTCAAAAAACCGAATGCCAGTTGATCGGTGTTGAGCGCCTGAAAAAAGAACCCATAAAGTAAACGAACCGCCTCGGTTTCCGTTGCAGGAAGCCGGGGCGGTTTTTCTGTGCAAAGCCATATAGAAAAATCCCAATGGAAGTTTGCCGGATGGACAATATTGGTGTCCAATCAACGCTTTATAATAAAAGCATCAAAATGATTCAATTGAATCATTTCGAACGGAAAAGGCTACGCATCCATTGAGATGGGAGGAAAAACCATGAAAGAAGTATTTGAAATCTATGATGGCAGTGCAGAATCTAAGAAAGCCAAAGGAAAATCCAAAAATCTGAGCGGCTTTCATCCGCTGTTTACCGCAGCTGCCCGCAGAAGCATTGCGCTGGATGCCTTAAAGATCTGGCTGCTACTGGGGTTTATTGTTGGCATTGTGACAGGTGTTGCAACCGGTGCCGGAGCGGTATCCGTCCTTTTGGGGCTTTTTATTGCCGCAGTGATCTACTTCGGCTTCCGGGATGATGTCTACAAAAAAGTATACGGCCCGGAGCATGACAGAGGTCAGCTTCCTTTGCCGGAAGGAATGAGCTGGGAAGAAGCTGTAGACCGCATCCGCCGCGGATTTGCCAACCCGGACGTTGAACAGGTTACGGATACTGCGGATGCCATGACCTTTTACAGCAAAAAGCGTGGTACTTATCAGCTGCAAAACACGGCAGATGGCCTGAAAATAACCATCCTGACCAAACCGTCCAAAAGCAGTAAGAAGGAATATCTGTATGCAGTTTTCAGCAGTGTTCTGCTGTCGCAGGTGATCGCCATCCTGTACCCTGAAAAAATTTCTGCGGAGCAGGTGGAAGAAGAAAAGGCGGCAGTCCGGAAGCTGTTCGGCGCACATAAGATGCCTCTGGTCATTGAACTGGCGATGACAGCAGCATTTGTTGCATTCGCAGCGTATGTGCTCTATACTACGCTCTATTCGGATAGTGCCCGCTCCAAAGGTATCTCGGACAGCTATCTGAATGTGTTCCCGTCGGAAGCTACCGTGGGAGAAGTGCTGGATGACTTCTTTGCGGACGGCAAATGGGACAACTACGAGCAGAACGGCGTGACCTATGTCAGCTATACTGGCATCGGGCAGAATACGCAGACCGGTGAGAAGATCGTGATTGGCATTTATTTCAAGCTGAACAGCGATAAAACCTTTGGCATCGACCGGATGACATGGAACGGCGATACCATGAATACCTTGGAACAGCTTGGCGTGATCTCAGCTCTGAACGACAGCTACCGGGAATCTCACGGCCTTGCCAGCAGCAATGCGCTGGACAGTGCATTCGATGAACTGGAAAATGCACTGGATGATGCTTTTGCGGATTCCGCTTCCAGCGAGGCAGAACCAGAGAGTGTAAGCGTTGCAGAGAGTGTGCCTTATACCGAAACAGCGGATGCTTATGATGCAGATGATGTTTTCCCCGCTGCGACACGCTTTGATGAACAGGTCACCAGTACAAATGGAATGGATACCTACTCAAAGCTGGCAGGGGAGATTTCGGCAAATCACAATGGGTATGAAGAACTGACCGAGGAGCAAAGAGAATATTTCCTCAGTTATGGAAGCTATTTTCAGACAGCGTGGCTGAATGCAATGTATACGGATATCTATGAGGACACTGGAAGATATGGCAATGCAGTCGCATGGGTTGACTTTGTAAATTATCTGTACTTCTATGACGAGGTAACAAACTATTGTGCAATCACGGATAGGATCATGGAGTTCCAAGAAATCGAGTTTGATTTTGATGACGAGTATGATACGGATACAGTGACGGATATCCAGGCGGCTTTCTATGTGGATGAGATAATCCAAACTGCCGAAGCCAACGGTGCCGAACTGCAGATCTGGTAAAAACATAAAAGTATACGGGCCATCTTGTGAAAACAGAACTGCGTTGAAAAATAGGTAGGGATGAATCCCGCTGGATTCCTGTTGCGGAGTCCAACGGGATTCTTTTTGCCCCAAACGAAAGATAAGGCTCACTGACATTGGCTCATGTACTGAATCAGGTCTTGTTTGTAAACCTTCCAAAGTTTTCCCATCTTGAATGCGGGAATTTCGCCGCTGTTCAGAAGACGCAGCAGTAGATTTCTGCCAACATGTGTAATTTCCATGACCTGCCGGAAGCTCAGGACATCGGGATAGTTGTCTAGCATTGAAAATCAACTCCATTCTTGTGATTCTGGTGAATTTTCGCCCTGTTTTACACGGATCGTTTTTGTTCGCTCAAAGCCCTTGTACCCTTGTGCATAAGGGTGCACATGGAAATCTGCCGCATTGACGATCGTTCAGGATGCGGCAAGGGATGATCACGTCGTTGATCTCTAATTTTTCCAAAGCCTTTGCGATTTTCTTTTTATGATGTATCTTATCGGTCAGTTCTGGCTCATCCTGCGCTTCGATATACGCACTGATAAGTTCTTTGGTATCGTCATCAAGATTGCTCATTTGTACGACTTTCAGGGCAGTTGGGACGTTATACCACGAATGCTTGCCAAAATAATCGACGGCATACCGATATAGAAAGAGCGGAATATCATCGCTGATCTCTTCAAAATAACGAAACAACGCATGATTCCTAAACCGGAGTTTTGAAGATTCCAACTTATCGTGTTCAAATTCTTTCAGACTGGGGCGCTTTAATTGAATTTCATATCGAACCAGATTTTTTGAGCGTTCCAAATCATCCGGAGAAATCGGATAGCTCTCCTTTTCACAATTCAAGAGCTGCTGATGCTTGTCATAGAGTGCAAAATAGTACCACGTTTTTTCAAATTTACAGCTTCGGATCTCATTGTGCTGGTTATAGTGCAGTGCGCGACCTTTCCTGTACGGGTCAACGCTTCCTGCATAACGAATGATTTTTACCATCAGCGAGGGATCGCATTTCACATAGAAGTCTTGTGTAATATCCAACCGGTGCATTTTCCATTTAACAGAATCCTCAATTTCAAGGAGTCCAAGCTGCTCCAATTCATCCAGAAATGCCTGCTCTTGCATGGCCAAACCTTCTGGCGATAAATCTGTTAAGCTTAAACGAGATGGATCACCTGCGATACGAGCGAGGTTCACACCAGATAACGTTATGTATCTCTTCCTGAAATCTGGGTATTCTGCCAGTGTGATTGTCAAACCGCCATCTTTTCTTTTATAAGAGTAGCCTTTTTTCGAGGAGCCATGATACGGAACCCGATAGTATTTTTCGGCGGATACCATTTTTTGAATTGCCATAAATACAGTACGCTTCGCTTCGCAATCCGTGTACGTTCCATTCACTTCAAATGTATGAATGGAAGGTGCTAAAAGTGGGAGCTTCTTTGCCATTGTCATAAAAAACACCTCTTTTTGTGATTTATCAGGATGTTATGGATCAAATAGAAATTGATCGGGAGGAACAACTACTATAAAAACGCATAGCATTCTATCTGGTGATTTATGACACTGTTATCCATAGATCGAAATCTAATAGGATGATAATAAACTGCTTTTTGGGATTTCTTATAGGGCGATTTGATCAAAGGTAGTGTGTTTTCGATCTCTGCCCTTCAATTTCATTGTGACAAATGGAAAAAACATTACAGACCGCAATAAATCCAGTTTCGACATTTGGGATGGTTTTCGTCCAATCAGACAGGTCTGGTTTTCTTTATCAAGAGCCAGCGGGCATTTTGTGTCTTGTTTTGTGAGTGGAAAGAAGGTACAATAATAGCAAATGACTCACATCTGCGAGGTGATACCATGCTGAACATCTACTTTGGAGATATGCCGGAGGCAGTCTACAATACGTCGGTCTATTTTAATTACACTTATGAGGATGAATGGCTGACTTCTGACTTTGCCAAAGAGGTCATCAAGAAAATTGATAAGTCCGATGTCAAAGGCCCTCATGCGGTGGAAAGCCCGGTTCTGGGGGTCATCTCGCCGGAAAAACTGTCTGGAGGCACGAAAACGCTGTTGCTGATGGCAAACGACCCGGAAAAGGTATTCAATGCCTCGACTTGCGGTGACAACTGCGCACCCTTTATTCTGAAGCTGGCGAAAAAGAAGGACTTGACCATCAACCTGCGGCATCTCATGGATTTCGGCAAGAAAAAATTCCCGGTGGATGTGAAAATCCTGAACACCGGTGATGTGGTGCACAGCATGGAAGAACTGATGCCGATTGCATTTCAGTTTGTGTGAGGCGATAGGATGAAGGGAAAACATAAAATCGAAGTCCGAAGCGGACGGGTCGTTTTCACAATCGAACTGGAACGGAACATTACGATTCTGCGAGGGGACAGCGCCACCGGAAAAACAACGCTGGTGGAGATGCTGCAAGCATACGAAACCTACGGCAGACAGAGCGGCGTGACGGTGAGTTGTGATAAACCGTGCCGGGTGCTATCGGGTGTTAACTGGGAATTGCAGCTGAATGCGACCCATGACAGCATCGTGTTTGTAGATGAAGGCAGTACCTTTGTTTCGAGTCTGGATTTCGCCCGTGCAATCCAGCATTCGGACAACTACTATGTGCTGGTCACAAGAGAAAATCTGAGCACCCTGCCGTACAGCGTAACCGCTATTCTGGAACTAAAAAAGACCACCAGCCGCTTCAAACGAACCTATAATAAGGCGTACCCGGTCTATGATTCGCTGACAGCCAGCAATGTGCAGCTGGAAGGTGTTGAAAAGCTTCTGACAGAGGATGCAAATTCCGGGTATCAGCTGTTTACAAAAGTCGGCGAGAAATACGGAATTGTCTGTATCCCTGCGGCAGGCAAAGATAACATCAAACAGAAGGTCTTCCCAATGAAATCCGAGAAGGTTCTGGTAATTGCGGATGGTGCGGCGTTTGGCCCGCAGATGAACGACATTTATCGCCTGATGCAGGAGGACAACGCAAAGTTCAGCTTGTACCTGCCGGAATCGCTGGAATGGCTGCTCCTGAAAGCAGATTTGCTCGGACAGCCGGACATTCTTGAAATTCTGGAACATCCGGCAGATTTCATCGAGAGCAGCGAATTCTTCAGCTGGGAGCGGTTCTTTACCAACTTGCTGGAACAGCGAACGAAGGATGTTCCCTATATGCGGTATGACAAGGCAAAACTGCCGGAATTCTATTTGCAGGAAGAAAATTTGGAGAAGATCATTGCGGAGATGGAGTAAGGCAAACTGAAAATGTACAAATGACGTACCATCGCCACTCCAAACGCCCTGTAATTTTTGCTGCCGCAACTGGAAGCCAAGGGGCTTTTTGTACGTTCAGAAAATGGAATCGCTTAGTGCAAAAAAGTTGAGAATGCTTTTGCGATGCGTAAAAAATAATGCTGGAATGATAACTTTCAAGGTATGAAAGATACTGTTGAAAAATGCATTAGATAGATGCCCGGAGGCGGTAAGGTGACAGAACAGGAGTATTTGAAAAAAGCAAAAAAATGTGCGGCGCTGGGCGATTTGGCAGAAAGCATGCGGGCGTATCGTGCTGCGGCGGAAGAATGGAACTCTGCGGATGCACAGTACGAGCTGGGAGATTGCTACTACTTTGGTGTAGGTGTGGAGCAGAATCTGGAAGAAGCAGTAAAATGGTATACCAAGTCGGCAGAACAAGGGAATGTGTCTGCGCAAACTAATCTGGGAGATGCGTATACTTTCGGAGAAGGAGTTGATGTAGACCGTGCAGAAGCCGTCAGATGGTATCTTAAAGCGGCAAAACAAGGCGATGCAAGAGCACAATATGCGTTGGGAGATTGCTACTACTTTGGCGGAGGTATCGAACAGAATCTGGAAGAAGCAGTAAAATGGTATACCAAGTCGGCAAAACAAGGTAACGCAGATGCACAGGAAGCTCTGGGAACTGCTTATTATCTCGGAGAAGGGGTTCGGGAGGACAAGGCAGAAGCCGTCAGATGGTGCTTGGAAGCGGCAAAACAAGGCAATGCAAGAGCACAGTATAAGCTGGGCAACTGCTATCAAAAAGGAACGGGAATCGAAAAAAACGAGGTTGAGGCGGTAAAGTGGTATTGCATGGCTGCAGAGCAGGGCGATGCCGATGCACAATTTGACCTCGGAAATGCCTGCTTTTTCGGCGATGGAGCAGAAAAGAGTGAAGAAGAAGGTGTGCGGTGGTACCTGAAATCGGCGGAACAGGGTTATGCGTGGGCGCAGGGAATGCTGGGCATCTGTTATCGTCTCGGGAAAGGGGTGGCAAAAAATGAAGCAGAGGCGGTAAAATGGTATCTTAAGGCAGCGGTACAGGGGAATCCCTGCGCAATGCACGATTTGGGATATTGTTACGACAAGGGTATCGGTGTCGAACAGAATAAAACTATAGCATTGATGTGGTATCAGGAGGCAAAGAAACTTGGAAACGAAGAAGCGTTGTGGGCAGTCGGGCTGAAGATGATGGAACGCCTTGCGGAGATGGGAACGTTCGGTTTGGAAGAATAACGGACTTCAGGATTTTACACCTAATTTTAAGGAAACAAAGAAAGAACGTTGTACGTTAATTTTAATGCTCTATAATTTTGGCACCCGCCCAGGCTGCTATTGAAAAACCGAGAGTATAAGGACTTTGTGACGAATTATCGTTAAAAATCAGGCGTGTAATAAGGCCTACCGTCAATTTTGGCGGTGGGCCTTATTGTATATCTAAAACCACACAAAATTCCAGAAGAGCCTAGCCGATAATTCGTTGGCAACGGATAATGTCTATCTTGTGCGTTTGATGTATGGCCAAGAATAGAGGGCTATGCCCGCATATGAAAAACCACCAGCTCGGCTGGTGGATGGTTGTTATTTGCAGGGGGAAAGCGGCGTTACCGCAGGTCCCGCAGCCGGGAGGCGGGGAGATGCGTCTTCAGGCAGTCCCACACCGCGTCCCGCTCCTCGCCGTTGACGAGGTAAGCTTGGGTCTGCTGGACATAAAGGTACACGGCGTCCGGTGTGCGGTAGGCTACGTGAAGGTCCTGCCACGGGTACTGGTGGCTGGGCTGGGGCTTGTTCTGTTCTCCGGCCATCCAGACGGAAAGGCCTGCATCGTCCAGCTGGAGGCGGTAGAAGGGCC
>ERZ1034713.511-NODE-511-length-22470-cov-21.042739_pt1 | contig 22470 bp, 19 predicted proteins | sample MGYA00520692_ERZ1034713 | MGnify/ENA primary metagenome ERZ1034713 (study PRJEB33766, sample SAMN09781717) | gut metagenome | biome: gut microbiome | host: Homo sapiens | place: Madagascar | study: EMG produced TPA metagenomics assembly of the PRJNA485056 data... | reverse complement strand
TTGTTAATCAACTTGCTCATTTTCAAACGATTACGTAATTATTAACAGAGTATTGCAATGAAGAACTTTCATTTTTTACAGGATTGTATCTCTTATCCTTAAATGGAGAATTCATCAATACGGTTTGGGCGAAAATTTCATCTGGGCAACGAGTGAATCTAAATCTTTTTCTTACAAAGCCCTCTTTTGAGAGTAAATACCTAACAGCAGAATCCGTCAGCGACATCCAATTTCCACCTTTGTAAAGCCTTTGTTCATCTCTTTTGCATCGAGAGACACCTATACTTTTTTGAATATGTTCGAAAAATTCCTTAATTTTAAATCTCCGTATCACATTTCCTATCTTCGAGCGATTATATCTTTGGAAGAAATGGTACAAATTGGTTTTCCTATAAATATCCTCTACATTGTATTGATCACAAGCTACCTCAAAGAATTCCTGTCCTTTTTGCAGTTCAAAGAATTCGCTGATATAGGTCGCTGATTTAATAGGCAAATCGACGCCAGAAAGCATATGGTAGTAATCAAAGCCCCCCCTAACCGCCTCCTGGAATAGAGCTAGCTCACAAGCGATTTGAGAATAATCCCCCCAGACCACATTGACTCTTTTTGCCAAAAGAATGCCATGATGCAAAGACACTACACGAGAAAGAGAATCAAACATTTGACCTTTTACTTTTTTGTCTATGTGAACAAACACTTGTCCATCAATATGAGATAGTTTGTCCATTAGGATGTCCAATATCTCAGGCTCATTATGAGCCATTATCAAAAATGCATGTCTCATATTTTTTTTATTTTATTTTTCGTTTTCCTATCATGCAAGGCAGAAATTTTTCTGCCAATATGATAAGGATATACGACACAACCATAACCACTATCATATTTACTATAGACATGATGATTATATTACCTAACACCTGAGGTGTTCGCCACAAAATCGGAAGATGCAAGCATAGGATTAGCAAAGTACCCATACTTATCTTTTCTATAAATTGGCAATGAATCTTTTTAAAGCAGTAAGCTATAAATACCAACAAAGATATACAGAGTACTATAGCAGAAGCATAATACACAAGCAGACTGTTACCATATCCACAATGAAAAACGTTGGGCATTTTCTCTATTGTATTCCAATGCCCCACCTTCAAACCAATCACAAATAGAACGACCGATTCTATCAACATAAAAGGTTTATCTTCACACCATTCAACAAAAGGCTTCAAATAATTACCCAAAACGAAGAATGGTAGACAAAAGCATGCAGTCTTCAACTGGAAATAGTCATTAGTTTGGTCAATATTGAAATATCCGAAAAGAATGACAGAAAAGGCAAAGCCCAAGATTCCCATATATGCCAATTTTATTCTTGGCGATGAGCATACTAACCTTATCACAAATAAAGCAACCAGAAACCACAGTGGAACCATTACATAACAAAGCTGTTCTTGATTTCCCAACAACACATTGACGACAGTCTTAATATCCCTTGCCCCCCCAAAGGGGAGTGGACTCATGTATAAAAAATTATATATTAAATAGGGCAGCACCAATGAAAATACAGATCCTTTCAACTCTTTCATTAAACCTTTCTGTCGATATAACAAGCCAGAAATCATGAAGAAAAAAGGCATATGGAATAGGAATATCTCATGTCGTGCTATTGGAGAAAAATGCCCCCAAACAACAAGAGAAATTCCTATTGCCTTAGCCCAATCAATCCACAAGATTCTTTTTCGTGAACTTAGTGTTTGATGTTTCACAGGTCCATTACTTATTTAAAGATATTATTCTTTTCACAAACTCTCGGATGACACCCTCACCGCTTCGAGCCTGGCAAATGTAATCTACAAAAGGTTTGATATCATCCTCAGCATCTGCAGGACAACCTACATAACCACAGATCTTCATACAATCCATATCATTATAGTCGTCTCCGATGTAAGCAACCTCATCTTTCGTTACATGATGCTTTTCCATTACCTCATGTAACATAGCTAACTTATCATGTACGCCTTGATGAATCTCTGAGATTTTAAGTTCTTCTGCTCGGCGAGCTACAATCTGTGACTCTCTTCCTGTTATTATAACGGGCGTTATACCATACTTATCCAATGTATAGATAGAATATCCGTCTTTAATATTAAAAGCTTTAAAAGCCTCACCTGAAGCAGACATGTAGATGTTACCATCTGTCATGGTACCATCTACATCCATTACCAACATTTTAATTTTCATCGCTTGAATATATTAGAATAAATACTTGGCGTTATAAACTCTATATCTTCTGGACGATCAAGAGATTCTGCAAATTTAGAAAGCTGATGAGCAATTCCCTTATTTATTGCATCATATTGAGAACGAAAGCGTTCTTCTGAAAAATCAGTCTTATTATAATAGCTTCCTGTTGAAGAAAATCCATCAAAACCAGCCACATAATATTTAGTAACACCAACTCTTTGTAATATATGCATGAGCATCAATGAAGCATTATCACTATACTCTTCTGTACGGTCAATAAAGGAATCATAGTTTACAATGATATCATCCTGATTATCACTCTCCACATTTGAAGTGATTAGAGAAGTCATATTTTTTCGAGAATCTGTATAATGTTCATATCGCTTCTGACTACCCCAGAATGCAAGAGATGAACAACTATCAAAAACTTGATCACAGAAATTAACTGTAATGACAAAGAGTTGTTTCTCTTTGATAAGCTGAAGTATTTCATCAGTATGTTCCTTGATAGATTGTCCTGGCATTAATAGTAAGATGTTCTTCCCTTTAAGCATTTCTTCCAAGGAATTAAGAGCGTCCTTATCATCTACCTTCACATGATTGTACTCCTGATAGAGGCGCTGAATATTATCATAGTCATAACGCATACGCTTTTCAGGATTAATCATGCTGATAATATATTTTATATCTTTGGTAGCTAATCTAAACTTCTCTGTCAAATATATAATATTGTTTGGGTGAGAACGATAAATGCCCCCCATCAATGCAGGAATAGAATATCCCCAAGGATGCTGCAAATGATAATTATAAATATGATCGTCGATAATGTCAAGAATAGCATCAAAATCATAATCGTAGTTTCGCTTTCGAACCAGATAATCTACCAGTAATTCTGTATTAAGATTTCCTGCACACTTACCCATACCATTGAGAGTACCATCTATAATGACCTCTCGCTTTCCATTACTCAATCTGATAATTTCTTGTGCAAAAGCAAAAGACAATTGATAATTATTATGAGAATGAAAGTCAATTGCTATATTCTCATCAAGATTGTGATCAACAATAGTATAGAGACGATCAACATCATCCATATACATTGCGCCATAGGTATCAACTATACCAAAGCCATCTGGCTGTATCTGGTTTACAATATCAACAATTCCTAAAAGTTCACGATCTGTATAACCTAAAGAATTGACTCCTTGAACAAATAGCTTATATCCCTTCTGTTTAACCTCTTCAAGACACTCAAGGATTTCCTCTTTATCGTTTTCGAAATTTTTGCGAGTAAAACCTATTCTCAATCCATCTATTGAGGTGCCATCATATGGCTTGAGTGTACTGAAATCAAACATACCATAGTCTATAAATGCTACATATTGTGTATTCTTGCTATGATCAACAAATGGTCGAATCTGATCTACATCCGTAAAAAATGTACTATTGCCTTGATAATCTACTTTAGCAGCATCTCGCAGGAATCCGACTTCAACAATATCGATATTGGCATCTGCCAAACGATAAGAAATGTCTTTTATTTCCGAATCAGGAAAAGCACAATTAATGATACGGCCACCATCACGTAATGTACAATCCAGGATTTTTACATTCTTCATAATTATTTCTTGTTCAAACGTTCTTCAATAATTAGTCTAACTTTCTCCAAATCATTTTTGGTATCTACAGATAGAGATTCAGAATCTATCTGCTTATAATAAATAGGAATGCCATTCTCTAAGAAACGCAAATGATCTATATCCTCTATTTTTTCCATTACACCCATTGGAGTATGAGCAAAGATATCAAGAGCTTTCTTGTTGAAACACTCTATGCCAATCGCCTTTTTGTAGGTGAAAAGCAAAGAACCTTTAGGGCATGGAATTGGATAACGTGACTGGTACATGCAAACACCTTCCTTGTTAAGTACAATCTTAACATTAGCAATATCCATCACCTCTGCTGGATCATGCATCTCACGGTAAACGCTCTGGAAAAAAGGACGATCGCTGATAACTTCAGACGGGAATGCCTGTCGAATATTATCTGGTGAAATAAGAGGTTCATCACCATTTATACTTATATAGTAATCTGCCTCTATCATTTCAGTAACCTCCCAGATACGATGAATATGATTTGGAGTATCCTTTCTTGTCATCACATACTTCATACCATATTCCTCACAACAAGCAACGATACGCTCGTCATCAGTAGCTACATATATCTCAGAAAATTCTTTTACTTGAGACACTTGATTATATACCCACCAAATCATAGGTTTGCCACAAATGTCAGCCAAAGGCTTACCAGGAAAACGGCTCGACTGATAACGAGCCGGAATAACTCCAATTACTTTCATATTTATTTTGTTTAAAAAAATTATTTAATTATCAAACTATATTCGGTACTAAAGACTTTTCATTTTTTTGCTATAGAGATTATAGAATCTATTCTTTAGAAATTTAGGGGCTCTCAAATATACCCCCATCCAGAATCCATCCATTCCAGATGCCTCATGCACAGTCCTCCAACAAAGGGTGTTAAAACTATATCGTAAGTTGTGTGATACATGGGCTGTTTGAAGCACAAAAATTAATCTTAGGAAGATACTTCTTGTTAATAACTTTTGAAAAGGCATTTCTAACTTCTTATCTAAACAGGCATTATATACAAGAATACGAGATTGGGTAGAGCGATCATCGTTTGTTGTCGAAAGAATGCTTCCTTCTCGCTGAATCCGATAACAATATGTTATCACTGGACATAAAGCAAAAGAAGTAACATGCGCAGCTAGTTTATAAAGAAAGTCAACATCTTCATGTATTACGCCTTCATAAAAATCAATGCTATTTTCTTTCAAGAAATCACGCCTAATCAACTTATTCCAAGAACTTACAGGCAATTCTCCAAATACAAGTTTAGAATAAATAGCCTTTCTATCTTCCAACAATTGTGGTGTTTTAAACCTCGTGGAATCATAAATAATAGTACCCTTTGTATTAACAATTCCTCCTTGTACAATTTCTACTTTTGGAAAATACTTAGCAACTTCTACTAAACTTTCAATACAATTTGGAGTAATATAATCATCAGAATCTAAGAAATAAACGAACTCACCTTTTGCTTCAAAGAGTCCAGAATTACGCGCTGCCGAAAGCCCACCATTCTTCTTACGATGACAGATGCGAAATTTAATATTTCCATTATAAGAATCTATAAACTCCTGCGCCAACGGAATGCTCTCGTCCGTACCACAATCGTCAACGACAATACATTCTATCACTCCTTGGTAGGTTTGTGAGGCAACACTTTCCAAACATTCTATAATGTAAGGAGCCACATTATATGTTGGTATTATGATTGAAACGTCCATAATATTTTTTCACCAAATGTTTAACTTTGATACACAATTCTAATATCTTTCCTAGAAAAGGATACCCTTTAATATACATCAATTCAGCCTTACCCACATGATAACCATATTTTTTCCTTAATACCAAATATGGAACTGCTAATTTATATTGTTTATAAATCATACAAAGATTATATAAGTTTTTAGCTGCATGTTTCTCAAAAGACTCATTATATTGAAATTCAAATATTTGATTACAAACATCAATTATTTTCTTTTCCCCATTAAAATTACGCCAAAAAATAGTCATATTTTTTTGACTATAATTTTTATGAGTCCAAGAACCTTGAGACATTAATCTATATACAACAAAAGGCTTCTCTAAATACCAACATTTTCCTGACCATCCACACCACATTTGAAGAGGGTAATCTCCAACAAAAAAAGTTCTCATTTTGTATGGCATTTTATCAAGAACTTGTTTTCTTAAAACAATAGAACAAGTTGGAATGAATCCACCACCTCGCTCTATGATATCTTCCATTGGAGACTGACAGCTTTCGGGATAACAATCAAAAGCCTCTCTGCCATTATTAAATTCTTTAAAAGCATTAGTCCAACACATACTATAGTCAGGATGAGACTCTAAGAAATCCACCTGTTTCTGCAACTTCAGTGGGTCTATCCAATAATCATCCCCCTCGCAATATGCTACATATTTACCATGAGTGTGCTCATCCATAATCCTCACAAGGGAACCATCATGCTTGGAATACTGGTTTTCTGTTTCTAATATCGGCTTGATGATGTCTGGGTACTTCTCTGCATACTCCTTGATGATTGCTGCCGTCCCATCCGTCGAGGCATCGTCATGCACAATCGCCTCAAATCTAAAGTTTGTCTTTTGCATCACAAAGCCTTCCAAACAGTCACGAATGTATGCTTCTTGGTTGTAGGCACAGCAGCGAATTGTAACCATTAATGGTTGCTGTCTTTTAATATTCTGTTCCATATTATTTCGATAATAATTATATACTCAAATGATTATCAAACCAATTATTTCTATTCAAGATATCATATAGTCTGTGTCCGAGATTATTTAATTGAAAAGAGGGCATATCCTTCCATACGCCATCTATGTAATTATCTATTAATCCTAAATTTATAAAATTGTAAGCAGCATCACTATCGTCAGAATTTTCTTCCATATATTTAGGTAATTCCAACAGGTCATAAAGAAAGGCCCTATCTATGATAGAACATAATCTTAATAGCATCATATTGTCAATTCTGCCATAGACGCATTCTTCATAAACAAAACCCATCAATTCTGCTTTTTCATCATCTTCTGCTCGAAGCAAATACTCCATTATATAATCATATATACGTTTACGATCCTTAAATTTCAGATTTGACAGAAATTGTTTTTTCTTATCAAGTGGAATTTCTATATCCTTTTTGAGAAATTTAGAAGCTTTTTTAATGAAGCGATACTCCGCATACTTATTGCCAAACAGACCCAATTTTACCAATGAACCTATATATGGGAAATTAGAGAATTCTTCAAGTATATCAACAGAAATACTTAAATCTGCCTTAAATCCATATTTTACAAAATCTTTTTCTTTCTCAGAAATTGATAAATCAAAAATATCATCCATTTTATTACCTTTATTATTATGTTTAAGTTTACACCCAAATATACTTATGACACCTTTGAATAGAACAGCGTACAAAATACTACAACTATTGGTTATCCACTTACGCTCCCAAATCTTCTTCTACTCAACAGTAAATTTATAAAGATTTTCTACGATTTTCTTTGGAGCAAATATTTTACATCCTTCAGTTCATCAAACTTAAACAGCATAGCACCTCCAATGTATATTATGAAGCCCCCCAAACCACCTACAAATATTTGAAGCAACATGTTGGGGATGAAATAAATTGCGCAATGAACGCTTAACCACATAAAGAGACTTAATCCAAATATTGGAAGCAAATCTCTCATCTGCTTAAAATAGCCAACATTGATAAGTTTGCCTGTATAATAGGTATTGATAACGAGAGAAAACATAGAAGAAACAATATTTCCCAAACAGAAATAAACCAACCCGAGTGGCAGAGTTATAACAAGAATTGACAAACCCAGCACTTTCTTGATGATCTCTAATCTAAGAAATAAATCAGAACGCCCTTTCACCTGAAGAAGATTTAAGTTGATGGCATGGATAGGATACCACATCATCGAAAAACAAATAATTTGCAACAAGATGATACAAGCCTCCCATTTTGCTGTAATCATGGTGATTACCAATGGACGAGCTAAAGCTGACAACATTAGCATAACTGGAAATATAACGAAAGCTGATACCTTCAGCATTCGTCGATAATTATAAGCCAAACGTTCATCATCATCTTGAATTTGACTCAATACCGGGAAGGAAACATTGGCAATTACACCTGTCACATTCTGTGAAGGCATTGCTGCATAACCTTGAGCCCGATTATAGACACCCAACTGGGCAGGGGAATAATACTTACCTATAAATATTGGGGCTATATTATTATATAGTGTATCGAGCATTCCTGACAACATCATTTTATTTCCAAATCCCCATAAATATTTGAAAGAATCCTTAGACCAACCAGTCTTTGGAATCCACCTTACCGCCAACCAATTTAGTATAGTACTAAACAAACCTGAAAGAACTCCAGATATTACCAAAGCCCACAAACCATAACCACAAAAAGCCAGACCAATTCCTACAATCGCAGAAAACACTTTTGTGGCAACAGATATTTTTGCTGGAGTTTTAAAATTAAGTTTTTTCTTCATCAGCACACCTTGAGGGGTATTTAATGGACCCCATAAGAATGACAATGCTGTTACTCGAATAAGGGGGATTAGGACTGGTGTATTATAGAAATCTGCAATCCAAGGAGCAGCAAAGAACAGGGCTACGTACATGAATATTCCTACACAAATACTATAATAGAAAGAGGTTGATAAATCCCTCTCATCCAAATCTGGTTTTCTTATCAATGCACTTCCCAAGCCACCATCTTGTATTGTTCCTGCAACCAGCATAAAGACAGCAGGCAATGCTGTTATTCCATAATCTGATGGCGACAATAAACGCGCCATCACAATACCTACACAAAATTGCATTCCGTAATTAGCAAACTGATCAAAAAATCGCCAATACAATCCCTTTTTTGTTTTATCTTTTAAATTATCTTCCATTAAAATATTATTTTAATTTGTACTTTGCAAGATACTTATCTATTACAATAAACATCCACTTTTCTAAAGTATGAATTCGTACATAATCAATCGTAATACAAATCGCAAAAATAGTTATTACAGATATCATTGCATGAATACATGCATAAGACATATAAAATTGCTCTGCATTTTGTAGTGTATCTCTCCATAGCCATTGCCTCATAGTGTCACTATTTGCATGAATCAACAGAACCCCAAATGTACTGGCTGCTATTGTGTTTATCCATTTATTGTATTTCATCTTCATGTCTTTGAAAGCCATAAATAATGAGACACCTGTTACTACAGCCAAAAATGTATTTGAATCACTTACATATTTATATGGATTGTTCGCTAATCCAAATTTTATTTTATAAGCCATAAAAAGTACACTTAATATCGAAAGGAGCATCAACACACAAGATATGCCCCCCCATTTAGCCGTACTATTTTTTGGAAAGAAGCCATAAATTCTAATGTAAGAAGCTATAAAATACAATACACAGAACCAAGAAACATAATTCATTGTCACATGAAAACGAGCGAATGTACCCATCAATGTGTATGTAAACAAGCATAATAAAACTAACAGCTGATGCTGCCGTTTTGTTAGATTTCTTACTAATATATTCAAGAATGGAATAAAGAGATAGAATACTAAGAAACAGCTTGTAAAGCCATCAGCTATCGATTTTACAGGTAAAAACACCATCAACAATTCATTAAAATTTGCGATTGGGTGATAACCACTTAATGCAAATATTACATAAATTATAATATTGTAGAATTCTATCTGAAGTAGCAGCTTAAGGAATTTACGTATTGTGATTTGTGACTTGCACATGAAATAACCTGTTATCAGCACAAAACAGTTAATACCAGTCTTTCCCCACATTCCAAAGATGTAAAAAAATAGACTTCTGCTGCTTAATGGATCTTTCGCCATTTCTTCCATCATACCCGAATTGACAACATAGTGATGAGCTACTATGAGCAGCATCACGATGATACGGTATAATTCTAAATTTGAATTGCGTTGTTTAACTTGCGGTTGCATAAATGTAATTTTATATCTTTGAAATTATTCATTGATTCTATGATTATGTTTAACTATGTCCTTCAGAATTTGAATTTATTCTGCCTTTATTCTACTGTTACACTCTTTGCTAAATTTCTTGGCATATCTACATTCAATCCCTTATCTACTGCTACATAATACGCAAGTATCTGCAGGGGAACAACGCTTAGAAGAGGTACTAAAGCATTGAGGGTCTGCGGTACTTCTATCACAGAATCGGCTATCGCCTTGACTTGTTTGTCGCCTTCGGTAACAATAGCCAGGATGCGTCCGTTGCGGGATTTTACTTCCTGCATGTTGCTGATGATCTTCTCATACAACTGGTGATGTGTGGCAAGGAATACGATCGGCATATCGGTATCTACCAAGGCTATCGGACCATGCTTCATCTCGGCTGCAGGATAGCCCTCGGCATGGATATAGCTGATTTCCTTTAGCTTCAAGGCTCCCTCTAATGCTACGGGATAGTTGAATCCTCGACCGAGATAGAGGAAATTATGTGCATAGGTGAATACTTTAGCCAGTCGGGAGATCGATGGCGTCTGCTCCAACACTTTCTCCATCTTGCCGGGTATCTCTGCCAACTCGGCGATGGTCTCTACATAGTCTTTTTCGGAAAGGGTGCCAAGCTCATGACCTAATGCCAAGGCAAAGAGGGTAAGGACGGTGACCTGACCTGTGAAGGCCTTGGTACTCGCTACTCCTATCTCGGGTCCTACATGAATATAGATGCCGGTATCTGTCTCTCGGGCGATGGATGAGCCTACGCCATTGACGATGCCGAAAATCAATGCTCCGTGCTGCTTGGCTAATTTAATGGCTGCCAAGGTATCGGCTGTTTCTCCACTCTGGCTTATGGCAATAACCACATCATCGGAATCAATGACGGGTTCGCCATAACGGAACTCGCTTGCATATTCTACTTCTACTCGCTTGCGGCACATCTTCTCTATGAGCTGCTTGCCGATGAGGGCTGCATGCCAACTGGTTCCGCATGCCACGATGATGATATGCTTGGCTGACATGAGTCGGTCTTTATAGTCTGTAAGGGCTGACAACACGATGTGGTTGTTGGATGGATTGTCCTTATCCGCAAACAGGCGACCACTCATACAGTCTTTCAGGCACTGGGGCTGGTCGTAGATTTCTTTCAGCATGAAATGGTCGAAGCCTCCCTTGCTGAGTTTGGAGATGTCGAGGTCTACGGTCTTGATGTCATAATCGCATAACTTATGGTTGAGATTGATCATCTCTATATCCTTACCGATTCTGATTTCTGCTATCTGACCGTCTTCGAGATAGACTACCTGGTCGGTATATTCTACGATAGGAGTGGCATCACTGGCGATATAGAAGTCTTGCTTGTCGGCTCCTACTCCTACCACCAATGGACTTGACTGGCGGGCTGCCACAATGTGAGTAGGGTTCTTGCATTCGATGACTGCTATGGCATAGGCGCCCACAACATCATTCAGTGACTGGCAAACGGCTGACACCAAATCTTTGCCATTCTGCTGATAGTATGAGTCTATCAACTGTACCAGCACCTCGGTATCTGTTGTGCTTTTGAACTGATAACCGCGTGCTATGAGTTGTTCTTTCAGCACCTGGTAGTTCTCGATGATGCCATTATGTACCAAAGCCAGGTCACCACTCATACAGACATGGGGATGTGCATTTTCGGCTGATGGTTCGCCATGTGTTGCCCAGCGGGTGTGAGCTATACCGATATGACCGCCGCAGTCTTTGTCTGCTGCGAGTTCTTCCAAGTTTGCCACCTTGCCCTTTGTCTTATAGACATTGAGTTTGTCATCTCCATTGACAAGCGCTACTCCGGCACTGTCATATCCTCTATATTCAAGCTTCTTCAGTCCTGCTATCAGGACTGGATATGCTTCGTTTTGTCCTATATATCCTACTATTCCACACATAAATTTATGGTTATGTCGTTATATTCTGATTGGTATTTTTATTTTTTGTATTTTTTCGAAAACCTACCAGTCCTCCCTTTATTGATAAAGAAGTCATCTTTTCGAATCCCTCCGTCTCCCTTTAGCCAAAAGGAGCTCCACCTTTCTCACCTAGCCTCTCTTCCCTCAGGGACGAGAGGTTGTAACCGCCCTCCGGTGCTCGGAACCGCTACGCTATAAGGTTGGCGGAACATCAAAGGTCTGCGCCAGATTGTGCGGGATGGGATCGCTAAAAAACAAAGGCAAAAAGATGCCTCTAATTATGTTTAAATCTAAAGAATAGAACTTAATGTACGCAAATGTGCTTCCTCGCTATGTTCATTCAAATGCTTTATGAAATCATTATATCTATTTCGCTCCAAATTGTCTCCATCAGAGAGAAGTTTGGTATGAATAAAACATAGTTCGTTTCTATTGAACAATTGTCTTGGATTAATTCCTATCTTTCGTATACTATTTCGGATTTGACTATCTGAATTCTCATTGTAAGTGAAAATCGTAATTCTTTTCTTTTTGAATTCTCCTTTCTCGCCAGCCTGCTTCAAGAAGAAATCTCTGAAGTAATCGAAATCCATACCATTAATAGAATGGCCAAATATAACCAACTCATTTGCCTCATCCAAATCGGTAGCCATATTATTGGACCGGTAATATCTGCTATTGTCTTTATAAAGAAACGAATATTCTTCGGGTACAACAGATGCATTATCTGCCATTACTCCTAAAATTATGTCATCATCAGCAAGAGAGCCATGAACATGCATTATATTAGCTTCGCCTAATGTTATACCATTATCAGAAGCTATCTGACGTAAATTAGTATAGTTGAATGTATAAATAGACCGGAAATAGCCGTTTGCTGCAACAGCCTTTAAAACCTCTACAGCTACATTATTCTTTCTTTGACTATGATACGTTTGTACATGCTTTAAATACATTGATAACGCATGACAGAGTTTGCGAAATGAATTTTTATCGTTATTTATATCATTATCTGGAATTCCATACTCATTTTTCTTATTAGTTACATAGTTCAGCATGCTTTGTTCTATATCAAACCAAGCATTCTTTTCTTTCTCCTTATTCAAATACCCTAGCAAAGTACCAGGTCGATAGAGTTGCATGTCATCTTGAAAGCTTTGCTCCCAGATATCACTATTTGCAAAATCTGAATAACGAGTCTTCATACCAAGGTCGAGATCAAACCCGTTGCCTAAAATTAGCACTTTACCTGACATAATAATCAATATTTACTGTTCTAAAACATCATATAACTTTTTGATTTCTCCAACAATACCCTTGATTGTATTATTCTCCAAACGAGAGTAAAGTGATTGGCGAAAATCTAATCAGTCTATCATCATCATTATATTTTCTATTTCTTTCAACAATTTATCCATATCACCTATCCAGCTATAGTTTTGAGAATAAGCCATCAGTAACTTAGAATAAGTATCAGGCTCCTGCTCTTTCATTATGAATAATTTGGCTCGTTCCGAAAGTAACTCCGGTCGGGTAAGATTACATATCTTTATTGTATACTCACCCTTTGGCGTCAAACCTTTATACAACAAACCATCAACTATTTCAATATTATCAAAGTATCGATCTAAATGTGGATGTATTATCAGATAATCCGATGATTCTGTAGGGAGGTCTGTTATATTTGTATTGTCCAATACTTCCTGGATGTTCTTTGCAGAATTGCATTGTGGACAAGCCAAACATAGATTAAAAGGTTCATACATCCATTCTGGGTGCACAGACTTCGGTACTATATGTTCGATATGAAAATAACCCGTAGCAGAACTGACATCCATACGGCAATATACACATTTTCGATTTTGCTGTTGACGATAATACTGTCTAACCCGATTTTTATAAGCTTTTAGCGAAGAGTTTTCCCAATCCTCTTTTTGAGGTTTTCCCTTACTGGCTTTAGATACCGCTTTTATGTCTGCAGAAGTCATAGCATAGGGTGATGTGATTACAAAGTCAGATAATTCTAAATCACTTTTCATGATTAAAAGTATTTACGATGGTCGTAATTATCTTTTTCATTGGATCAACATCACTCATATTGGGCAATACTTCCTCTAAGAATTCTACCTTATCCGCAACTTCTTGATACTCGATTTCACCCTTTGCTATCTTATCAAGCATTTCACCGACTATTTTAGCTAAATAGATATTGCGAGTAGTAGGCACCTTGAAGACTTTCAATAACACCTCCTCAGCAGACCATCCATAAGTATCCTCTTTTATCCGCTCAGAAACTAATCCTTCATGAGTCTTATTCAGATAAGTAACAGTGGATTGCTTTCTTGGCAAATCTGATACTAAAAAATGAGAATGCGTAGCAATCAACAGATGACAAGGGCTTTCCTTCAATCCATTATTTAGGAAATCAATAATCGACATCTGCCAATTTGGATGCTGGCTTATCTCTGGTTCATCTAAGAGAATCAAAGCATTCTCCATTTCCGAAGCAGATAAGGCTCCAACCACCGTACAGAACATATTGAGTTCACCAGAGCTAATATCAAGGCAATTGATTTTCTCACCTTTTTTATATAGAAATAAATTTGTTTGTGTTATCAGCCTCAACTGCTTCAACAGATACAAATTTCTAATATCATCTTTATGAGATTGAACATGAGATTGATTGAACTGAAAATCATAGTGACATATGCTTGAACTATCACCGGATTGGTTACAAAGATTCTGATATGTCAAAAAGACTTTTTGCTTGTCAATTTTATCCTTAAACAAGAAGTTTTCAATATACCACTTTCTACGGCTAACAGGAGTTCCAATATCCATCTCATTTTTAAAAACCTGGACGAATTCTTTAAAGTTGTATACATCCGATAACTGCCTGAATCTACATGTTAATCTCATACGATCATCATATCCCATATATTTAAGGATATCACGAACTTTAAGAATCGTTTCTACTTTTTCCAAGCTCAACAAATTATACAACATGTGGAAAAGAGAAGAACTAACAGAAAAAGTATTATTTGCCGCCCTTGCTCCCACATAAGTATAAAAAGGGACATTATACCGACTTGTTGATAGATAAGACATTGTATTTTTAATCGGAAACTTATCAAATACGCTAAAACACGAAGCAACAATATTGGGTATTGGTATCTTCTGATTTAGTATATCAGAATCATTTACATAGAATTTCTTCTCATTTTCATTCTTATAAACATGGTAGGAATTTCCGTTTGCCTGATATTTTATACCAACTACCTGAATGTTTTTACGAGTCGTCATTCTATAACCATGATGGTTGTAATATTCATGAAAGTCGATAAAAAAATCAACAATGCTCCGTAATATCGTTGTCTTACCTACTCCATTGACTCCTATGAGAAGGGAGAACTGACACAGGGTGTCGTCATCACAAGAATCATTTTGGCGAGACAAGTCTATATCTACCATCTGGTTATTACAAACCAAGAGTTCGATTTTATCAAGTCTAAATCCAGATCTTTTTGGTTCTTCATCAAACAAGATAATATGTTTTATTGGGTCATAAGTTACCATACATATCTAAGTGTAAATCACCGTTAGAACGTAACTACTGATTTTCAGCAGTTAGCACATCCAACATTTTTCAAAAAAACATGTTATTAATTGGTATTGTTAGAGCTGCCAATTAGGCGGCCTTGACATTCACCTTTTTGTTCGAGTTATAATGTAAGTATCCGCTCAACGCCGTATTGCATATCTCAAAATAATATTGTAACTTTGCACGGCGGCATCATTTTTCTAATTTTGAAACAAGAATACAAAGTTTAGCCCTCCATCAGCACAAGCTAATGGAGGTTATACCTTAATTTGACTAAATTTGAAATTCATTTTTTATTGTTCCTCATCTTCCCAGAACTCAGGAAGAAGAGTATAGAGTTTATTCTATTTTTCCTCCTCGAAATATAGTTGATAATAGTTCATACCTGCATTCTTGTCATATCCTTTCACTATACGATCTTGACCTCCCAATATGTGGATATCAAAATTAGAATCTAATTTTATCGTTTCAACCTTGGTTTTTGCTTTTGAAATACCAGTTCTGTCAATATCGATGGAACCATTCTGGTGTATATGACTTCCAATTTCCTTTTCTGCAACATAATCTTTAAACTTTGTCTCCAAAATATAATCATGGAAAACTTCTTCGGTGTAATCATTCATTGAAAGGGTTTCATTATCCTGAAGAACTTTTTTTGCCCTAACGGAAATCATAGCCTTATCTACTTTAGACAATCTGTTGCTATCAGCTACAACTGTATTAATAAACTCGTGGCAAACATCAATAAGGCTCTTTGTCTGATGTTTGGGGCTATTATACGACTTGATATGCAGAAAACTATCTTTCCAGTATTTGGAATCGCTACCTTTTTTTATATTATCAACGACAGCTATTTGATAACCTTGTTCTTCAGCATTGCAAAATATAAGACACCCTTTTTCTACTTTGCTCAGACTAATTCCAGAAGCTTTCTTTGCCAAAACTTCTTGATTATTTCTGCTTACCTGCAACAACTGCTGTTGAGTTTCCGCTTTGATAATTGCTATCGCATCACACTCATCTCCGTTAAGTTCGCAACCTTCAAGATAAAATAAGCTCAATTCTCCTTCTTTAATCTTAGGATGAGAAGAACATTCATACAATATCTTCGCTATGTGCTTAGTTTGTTGCAGGAATGTTTTGTTATCATGAAAGATTGTTCTTACAAATGTGTATATTGGATTCAACTCAACAGTTAATTCGAAATAAAAATGATACAAGTCGGTTATATCAAAGGATTTGGATATAAGTTTTTTGATGTCCTGTTCTATATCATCAATAGGAATTAGATTTCCACCAAACTCAACTCCATCTCCTTTGGCCTTGTTCCCTACATGGTGAACAACCATCTTGCTTATACGATTGATTTTAATTTTCATTGCGATACTTTCTTATTACTTGTTGTGGTACCAAAGCTTCATCACCATCAAAATTTGCTCGTGTGACGAATGTTGATAAGGCATTCTCGCCAGTCCAATAAGACTCTTCTGCGTGCTCTATTAGGATAATCTGAAACTCTTTACCTTTTTTGATACGTTCTTCCATAAAAGCATTGATAACCTTGAACACATCTAACAACTTTGTTTTGTCATTTGACTTGTTTTCATTTGAATTCTCATAATATGGTACACTGGGTTGGTCAATGAAAAGGAAATTACCAACTTGCTTACAAGGATTATCAAGCAAGAAATTATGCATTCCCAAAAAGAAACAGATATGTAAATACATGTAATTTGATTGACTTCCGATATTTGAGTAATTCAAGATGGATTTCCCGTCGCTTAATTCCAAACGCTCTTTTTCTCGGTTAAATCGAGTTTTGCAGTTTTCAAAATTATCTTTAACGGAAAGAGCTTCATATACATCCTGTATATACTTGTCGAAAACACCTCTAACAACAGAACCTCTTCGGGTTTCTATCTCCGACAGAATCATATTAGCATGGTCTCGAATCTGTTTGTCGTTAGCATAATCATAATCAGATGGAACATTTGCCGGTATTTGACTCTGTAGGTCTGTAAGAATAGGAAAGAGAGACTTTAATTGCCCTAAAGCTAAATACAGTGAAGATTGCTCAACAGGCTTTAGCTTCACTTCAGACAAAGCCTTCAATTGATTTTCACACCTAGAAATCTCTCGCTCTAGATTCTCCACATTCTTGTCTGAGACGATAGAAGCAATTTCTTTGGGCATTTTCTTAGATCGAATCTTTGAAAGAGAGATTTTTAACTCGTCGAGAATGTGTTGTCCCCATATGGTCACACCATATTTTGAAAGATGCTCATTTAGATATTCTACAGGTTTAAGACTCTCATTAATGGAAGATATTTCCTCCACATATTTTGAGTATTCAGCCTGTGCCCTTTTTATATTGAAAAGAAGCATTTTCTTTTTGTACAATTCTGTTGAAAGATCACTTATCTTGTTTGCATTTTTTTCGATTACCTTATCTTGATGAGGCGTGTATTTTCTTAATATTTCTTTTATACATTCCAACAAATCGCCACCTTCAAGTTTGTCATACTCTATACCTAAGGTTTTATCGATATCTCCCAACAACTTTACCACCTCATTCCTACATTGATTGTATTTTTGTAGGTATTTGTTGTATTTTGATATTTTCAGTTGCGTAGATCTTTTTGCTTTGTCAAGTGTGGCTATGGCTTCTTTTTGTTTGCGCTCCTCTACATTGTCAATACCTAAAAGCACGTCCATTAGATAGTCTCTCTTTTCCTTTGACTCTACATATTCGTCCTCAAAGAACTTATAATTAAGAAATTCGTATTGCGAGGAGATAATATTTTCCGTCAACGCATTGAACATCAAAAAGGAGCGGAAAGACACAACCAAATTTGGCTCGCCCTTATCCATACCCCAAGGGTAGATATATTCTTCCGTTAATCCACTTTTTATATCCAATTGCCTTCTGAAATCAGATGGCTTGATATTACTCGTTCCACTGGGATAATAATCCTCTGTAAAAGGATCATTTTGTACCCATACACATTGAGAAGCAGTTCCTGCCTCTGGTTTCATTCTGGAAACTGCATAAAATGTATCGTTTAGAATAAATTCCAGACCATAAGCCTCGGTACACTCATTGATGATTGGCTCTACAATGTTTGGCTTGTCTGACATAAGACAATAATCCATGATGGCAAACAGATTACTCTTTCCACGAGAAGAGTTACCTCTGACAACATTCACTTTGTTGTTTTCAAAAGTTATACAACGTTTGTCTTCGGAACTAAACCAAAGATATATCTTTTCAATATGGAATTTCATAATTCAACGTTTAGAAGTTCATACATTTTGACTATACTTTTCCCTTCTGTCATTTTTAGAAGTTTTTGCATCGCCTTACACATGTTCGTCAAACTCTGACACTGACAAGAGGCACACATATCCGAAAGAATGTTTGTGTTCAGTTTGGTTAAAACCCCATTTTTCATAGACACAACCTCAACATCAAGTAGCATGGCCACCGCCTGATATAAATAAGGTAATGAAGAAAGATATCGTTCATTGTAGTTAGCCAATGGTATCCGATTTGTAGATATTAATGACTCAAAGCTATGCTCTAAAGCAGAGTCATTAACTACAGATACAATTCGATCATCCATCAAAAGAGGCATAAGCAAAGCTAAACGTGACAATTCTATGTTGTTTTCAACTAGGACTGCCGTACGCAATGCTCCTACCACAAAAGCTACATTCTTCTTAATATATTGACTGTTCATTTTTTCGATATGTACTTTTTAAACCAATCATAATGCCAAGTGATTTTCAAACAATTCGATAAGCGCAAATACCATCCTTTTGAAAATTCACTGTCAACATCATACCCCGTAACACTAATGGGGGTATCCAAAGTGTCTGTGAGCGTGTTGGAGCCTGCCTCAACTTTTTCCTTTGGGGTAAAAGCTGTTTTATCATTCAACACCTTGGAATGGTGTTTAATGAAAATACCGCTCCACTTTCCTATAGCTGATTTGTCCAGCCGACTCACTAATTCATTTGTTATGATTTGTTGTTTTTTGAAACTTTCTATTGCTCGTTTTATCTTAAAGAAAAAACCGAGATAATATGCTTGTACAAAATCATCCTTGCTACAGTCCGCACCGATTATTTCTACTGATTTCAGTTGGTTTATCATATTGGCAGCCTCATCCACATTTTCCTCCTCTAAATCTGGCTCTTCTTCAAATTCCAATGTCAGTGGTTCATTATAGCTTACACGTTCAAGAATACCTTTGTATTTTTTCGTAAACTGTTCCCCTGTATATTCAAAAGGAGGATTTCCTTGTACCTTATCTTGCCATATAGTACCAATTAAATCTTTCAGAATTTGGTCTGCAAGAGGTGTCCGCTGATATTTTAACAAGAATAGCTCATACAATGATTCAAGAAAATCTTCAAATCTGATGATTTTTACCTTATGTAAGAATTGATTAAGAGTATCTTTACCCAGTTTTATCAATTTTTCAATTGTAGTTTTGTAAGATGGACTTGCAGAACATGCTGTATTAAAGTCATTTATAACATCTGTTATCTCACAAACTCCATTTTGAAGATTGGAGAAGCTTCTGTAAAACTTGTTATCAACAATCTTGTTTGTCAAAATGATAAATTTACCTTGAACAAAGAAGACTTTCTTTTCTTCTGCACTCGACAACTTGTAAAGTTCTAACCAATTGTCCACAGTTTTCCAAAAGTCTGTGTCTGCATCTGTCATTTTTGCATCTTTATACTTACTATGCTTGACTTGGTAGTATTCCTTGATAATAAAACCATCTCGGACTCTATCAATGACAAAGTCATCATCACATTCGTAGTGAATGCTATCTTCATATCCAAGGTCTAACATATAGTAGATAAACGCTGCAAATTGTTCATCAAAGCCTATACTTTGAAAATAAGCTGAATGCCTGGATATGAATTCTTCTTTTGTAGCTGGTACTTTCATATTCTCGATTACTTGTGAGTCTGCACGAAATTATCTATCAAGTCTTTATAGCCAGATGCCATCTTTTTTGCTTTTTTTTACACTTTTCGTTTTCCATTTGTAATTGTGCCAGTACATCTCTTGCTGTCTTTCGATCTTACCAATATCCTATAAGTTATGGCGCAATAAAACATACCAATACAAAATATACAACGAAGAAATCGCCTAACATATTAAGAGATGATAAATCACTAGTGTCCCGTTTAAACGAGACGGCATCTATTTAATTCATTTATAATCAATCAGTTATTCATTTAAAATCGTGTATTCGATTTGATTTTGTATCTTTGCGCGCAACTAATAAGAAGCGTGCGATGAACAACGGAAAAACAATATTCTCTCAAATCATGTCAAATATCCCAGAACGAGAATTCAAGGCTTGTGTTGATCGATACAAGGGCAACTACAGATCAAAGAACTTTACATGCAAGGATCAGTTTCTTGTGATGAGCTATGCTCAGCTAACTAATCGTGGTAGCCTGAGAGATATTGAAAAATGACTAACGGCATTGTCAAGCAGACTGTATCATTGCGGTATCAGCTATGTTGTTCCTCGTAACACACTTGCCAAGGCTAATATGCGTTTTGATATTACCGCCTGCTGTGAAGTAGACAAATCTACAGGAATGCTATCTGTCATTACGCACATTTCGTAGGCTCTTGTTGTTGATGTCAAAGTGATCGCCCACTACATACTCGCTGTGGTCTAACTCATCAGTGATGTAAGAGGTGGTATAGATGAGTTGGTAGGAGTCTGTAGGGCATTCTTTCTATAGCTGGATCCGATTTGTCATCAGCCCCAGTAACGTGGATGCCCTTTGGTAAGTGTTTGCTTACGTCGGCTGTAGAAGGAGAATTCAAGCAATCCTGCGTCATATTCGCTTTCTACTTTATGTCTTTTGCTGCAACCATACCCGATGGTTGTCGTAGCTTTGTCGCTTTTTTCATAATGTGCATCATCTGAATTGTATTTATGGGTTTTTATTTGGCACACAGCCTATGCACATGACTTTTACTTTCGTCACACTTTTTTTATGAAAAGTGTGATTTTATTGCAAAAATACTAATTTATGTTGGATTACGTATAAGATTTTATGTTTTTTCTACTTATAATTTAAAAATATGGTATTTTTTTTAGGAAATAGGGCTTAAAAAAGGCTTTCGAAAAACCTCCTTGGCATTAAGAGAGGTTTTTCGAAAGCCTAAAAGTAGTTTCTTGACATTCGAAAAAATAAAAGTACTTCCTTGAACCTTCGAAAAACTACAAGTACTTCCTTGAACCTTAAGAGTCTTTCGAAAACCCACCAGTACTCCCTTGAACCTTAAGAGATCTTCGAAAACCCACCAGTCCTCCCTTACCCTTAAGGGAGGGTCCACCTCTCATCTCGGTCTTCTCCCCTCAGGGGAAAAGAGGAAACCGCTCCTCTCAATAGTCTTTACGACCCCTTCGGTTCCCCTTGTAGGGGACAGAAACGTCGCTCTGAACCATTTCATTCTAAGGTTGGCGGACCATCAGAGGTCTTCGCCAGCAGCGGAGCTGCAGTTTTTTGTGCGGGGATAAACCCGCTTTCACTCAAGGATTTGCTAAGGGGCAGCTTGCAGCTTTGAAATCACATTGTTGATACACCTACAGTATTACACCAAGACTGACAGTCCGCACTATAATACAAGCAGTGATACCTATCAGTTTTTTGGAAAAAGTTATTTTGGTTCCTCAAAGCCTATAGCTCTGCACTTATCAAAACTCGAATGAAGAATATTGCATTATTAACCTATACTTGGTTTATGGCTAAACATTTCTATTGTTTCTCCAAATTCTGCCAATACTTTACCAAGATTAGGATTGTCATTTCTGATGATTACAGCAGCAACATTGTCTATTCCATATTCATCTACCAAAGTAGATGTTACCATTGTAAAACAATAGTTCGTTAAAATTTGAGTATATGGCTATGCGGCCTTAGGCTGCCAGC
>ERZ1034713.505-NODE-505-length-22613-cov-23.904690_pt1 | contig 22613 bp, 23 predicted proteins | sample MGYA00520692_ERZ1034713 | MGnify/ENA primary metagenome ERZ1034713 (study PRJEB33766, sample SAMN09781717) | gut metagenome | biome: gut microbiome | host: Homo sapiens | place: Madagascar | study: EMG produced TPA metagenomics assembly of the PRJNA485056 data... | reverse complement strand
CCATCAACGCACTGGCAGAAAAGTACGATATGCCCATTCTCTACTCCTGCCATCCTCGCAGCAAGCACCGTCTGGAAAAGAGCGGCTTCCAGCTGGACCCTCGTGTCCGGGTCAATGAGCCGCTGGGCTTCAACGACTATAACAAGCTGCAAATGAACGCTCTGGCAATCGTCTCCGACTCCGGCACTCTGCCAGAGGAGAGCAGCTTCTATCTGTCCATTGGGCATCCCATCGCTGCCGTGTGCATCCGTACCAGTACGGAACGCCCCGAGGCATTGGAAGCCGGTGACTTCATTCTGGCTGGCATTACCACCCGGGAACTTCTCAACGCCACCGATATGGCAATCGAGATGAAGCAGAAGGGTGTTCTGGGCAAGCCCTGCCCCGACTATGTGGACGAGACCGTGTCCATGAAGGTGGTTCGCATCATTCAGGGCTATGTGAATGTGGTCAATAAGATGGTGTGGAGAAAATACTGATTATCTACACAACGGCCATGCATCAGCATGGCTGTGCTGCTCAAATGTGCTACCTCTCCGTGGCGAGCAGCAGGCAACGGATAATTATCCGGCTAAAGGCACATTTCTATTCGTCAATTCACTCTTTGGATGAGGAAAAAACTATAATGGGAAAATATTTTGGAACCGATGGCTTCCGTGGTGAAGCTGGTATTGATCTGACCGCTGACCACGCCTACAAGGTTGGTCGTTTTCTGGGCTGGTATTATAACGCTTTGCGTGAGCGCAACGGCAACAACGAGCCTGCCCGTATCGTCATCGGTAAGGATACCCGCCGCAGCTCCTATATGTTCGAGTATAGTTTGGTAGCTGGTTTGACGGCTTCTGGTGCGGATGCCTATCTGCTGCACGTCACTACCACGCCGTCTGTGGCTTATATCGCCCGCGTGGATGATTTCGATTGCGGCATCATGATTTCTGCCAGCCATAATCCCTACTACGATAACGGCATCAAGCTGATCGACTGCTATGGCGAGAAAATGCCCGAGGAGATCCTGTTGCTGGTAGAGGACTACATCGACGGAAAGCTCCATGTGTTCGACAAGGACTGGCCGGAGCTGCCTTTCGCTCACCGGGAACACATTGGCTGTACAGTGGACTATGTGTCCGGCCGCAACCGCTATATGGGCTACTTGATCAGCCTCGGTATCTACTCTTTCAAGGGTGTCAAGGTTGGCCTGGACTGCGCCAACGGTAGTTCATGGAACATCGCTAAGTCTGTGTTCGATGCGCTGGGTGCTGACACCTACGTCATCAATGCACAGCCCAACGGTACGAATATCAATAACAATGCTGGATCTACTCACATTGAGGGCTTGCAGAAGTTCGTGGTAGAGAAGGGTCTGGATGTTGGTTTCGCCTATGACGGCGATGCTGATCGTTGCCTGTGTGTGGATGAAAAGGGTAATGTGATCACTGGCGACCATATCCTGTACATCTACGGCTGCTACATGAAGGAACGTGGCAAGCTGCTGACCAATACCGTCGTTACCACGGTCATGTCCAACTTCGGTCTGTATAAGGCTTTTGATGAGAAGGGCATCGGCTACGCCAAGACCGCAGTGGGTGACAAGTACGTCTATGAGTACATGGCAAAAAATGGCTGCCGTATCGGTGGTGAGCAGAGCGGTCATATCATTTTCTCCAAGTACGCCAGCACTGGTGATGGTATCCTGACCAGTCTGAAGATGATGGAAGTCATGCTGGCCAAGAAGCTGCCTATGAGCAAGTTGGCTGAGCCTCTGAAGATCTACCCTCAGGTTCTGGAGAATGTCCGAGTCACTGATAAAAAGGCTGCGCAGAACGACCCGGCGGTGCAGGAGGCAGTCAAGGATGTGGCGGAAGCACTGGGCGATGCTGGCCGGATCCTCGTCCGTGAGTCCGGCACGGAGCCCCTTGTCCGTGTGATGGTGGAAGCCCCTGACCATGATACCTGCCAAAAGTATGTCTCTCAGGTCGTGGAAGTCATCAAGGCCAAGGGATACGCTGTCTGAACGCAGCTTTGATACTGCAATACAGGTTGATGTATATTTCACCTGTGCCCTTGAAAACAAGTTTTTAAAGGGTTATATTTGAACCGTGGGAAATTTCTCACGGTTTTGCCGCTCGAAACTTTGCACACCTCTACGCGGTGGGCGGCAGGCAACACAGTATAGATGCTGTGGCTAGGATGCAGAGTAATAATATTGCTGCTTATTGCTTTACTTTGGACTTGGATGAGTTGCATGAAGGTCACGCTAAAAGGATTCGGATTTGTGAAAAGCATTGAAGTTGACGGAGGCGCGCTTATGAAAGCTGGAATTGTGACTTATGTGTTGGCTCAGATGGGGACATCTACAGGTGCGTATGGGGTTCGTAGCCGGACGACCGCATGAAGTAACATTCAAGAAAGAAGTGGGCGCTAATAAACAGATTGCACCTTGATGGTAATTCCTCTGGGCCCCACCAAGGAAACAAGCATGCGGAAGCGTGTGGTAGATAAAAAAGAGGAGGCTGTAACAATGTCTATGTATGTTTTTGCTCCTGCAGGACCCCAAAATCTTCATAATGAGATGATGCGTATTGCTGTTGAATACATTGGATCACAGGACAGCGGCTTTGGCTCGTCGTGGGCAAAAGGTAAGCGGTATCTTAAAGGTAAGCTTGGGTGTAGCGGTACTGCAGTCAAGCGAGCATGTGTCATTAAGAATAAATATATAAATCATGACTTTGAGGAATATGGTGCAGGAGTATACTACTATCAGAAAGATGATTGTGCACGTATTGTTAAGGCTGTTTTAGAATATATCGTGAAACACAAGGACGATGATACTTTACCTCAAGTTTTCAGCGATTGCAATTTCGCTGACCTGCTCGAAAAAGCTTATGGACACAGAATTTCTCAAGCAGAATGGGTAAGAGATATGAATTATAAGAAGCAAGGCGATGCAGCGGAAAAAGTTTGCAAAAAATTGAATAGCTTGCGTTAATTTCTCATAGACTGCTTTGTAGGAAACGATATAGAGCGTTTCTCTGGAGGTTTGCTGGGTGAACAGAGTTAATTTTAGTGATTGGCAGGAAATGGCTCTAAAAAAGGATATTGAACAGATTAAGAAAAAACTGACTTCGCAGGAGCCGGTGCTCTTTTCTCTGTGCTGGGAACTAGTTTTGGCATTAGGGTCAATCATTGCGGATCACTTGTTTGATACAGAAAATGCGCCAGAGTGGATTTGGTTTACTGTAATCGCGTTGGCAGTTATACCAGCTGCTGTAATATTGGGAGTTGTGGTAGGTAAATGGATTTGTTCAATTGTATCGGTAAAAAAAGGCAAATTTAATGTTAAAGATTCTGTTGACATTTTTGACAATCAAATTTCCTATTGGGTTATGCTAAGTAATGCATATACTGATATGTTGTTAGAGGATATAAATGGAACGAATTCAGAAAAAGAGTTTCTGTACAGGGAGGGATGCTATTATAATAATAAATCAATGCAGGCTATCTATGCGATGAAATCAAATTTCGACAAGATTTTTAGCATGGATCCCCAGAAAGTGAAGGAAGACAGTCTTGTTGATATGGAGAGATTGTTCAACATTCTTAGAGTTATGAAAGAGCAGCAAGACCGTTTAGACGCAACTATTTCTGAAATTAGTAGCGAAGGTATCAAAAGACAGCGCGAACTAAACGAAAAGTATATGGATGACTTGATGAAATTTGTGAAAGATTTGAATGAATCGAACGAGAAGAGCAGAATAAAAACCTTTAAATGGGACGAAAACTAATTTATACGCCGTGTGAACTGAATTCCAGAAGTTCACACGGTATATTCTTGAGCACGATATATAGTTTGTAACGGAAATGAAAATGAGGTGAAATTTAGTGGATAATACACGCGCGCGCAAGCCCGGCGGTGGTCGGAAGCCATCAAAGCCAGAGTACAGTGCAGCCAAGAACCTGGCACAGCAGATAGAAGCAGCCACTGACCTTTATACGGACAAAATGAGCCTGCAAGCCATCGCGGACGCACTGTCCCTCAACCCTATCAAGGTTCGGAAGCTGCTCATCACAGCCGGGGTCTACGAGTCAGACACGGCAAAACTCGTCCAGCAGACCTTTAATGCCTTCAGAGAAACACAAAGCTATTCTGCTGCTGTTACCTCCACTATGTCGGCTTTGCAGCTGTCCCGCCCTTCTGTGACCTCCTATCTGCCGTATGAGAAAGGCGTGTACTTCCCGGAGGAGGCTGACGCTTCCAATATCAGCACCGGTGCAGAGAGACAGCGTCACTATCGAGCTGTGGCTGCGCTGAAGAAGAACCCTTGCGAAGAGAACCTCTGGAAGTGCGTGGCGGCTTTTCGGGGATACAAGTTCAAGACGATGTCAGGCTTGCCCTTTACATATACACTGAAGAAGGGCAGGGGAGCTGGATTCACCAAGGAGCTGTGGATCGACCGTAGAGAGGGCAGCAAGAGCCTTGCTTGGAGTTCCGTGATGCTGGCGTATCACAATATTGGTAAGATCGGAGAGGTAGTGGACAGACCCAAGGCGCTGGGAGATATCCGGGGTGTGTCGTATATCTATGGGGTGTTCTACCGCTTTGGTCTGATCGACGTGCCAGACAAGGCTAAAGAGAAGATGGCGGAGCAATAAGAAAACGAGACATGTTTTGTTTTAAGATGGAATGTGATATAATAAAACTGGCGGTTTACCGTACTACATGAAAAGGGCAGGTGAATGTGCTAATGTACATCATTTGTCAAGATTCAATCCTTTCATCAGCTATCGAGGCGATTACTGAGGCAGTAAGTCTATTGGAGCTGAAGCAAGAAAAGAACAGAATCAATAAGCGGATTCAGTCATTGCTTCATATTGCTGATGATCTAGCACCGGATTCTGTGGAGTATCAGTGCGTTTATGAAAGAATTCTCGAATTGGAAAGGATGCGAGAACTGATCAGACGCATTAGAAAGGCTAAGTGTGCACAGACTTATGCGCAATTGCATATGCTATGGGTTAATAGAGTCAAAAAGGCCAGTCGCGCGACTGCGGGTTTGACTACTGATCCAATGAGCATCGCTATGCCCATTCCTCCCACGTTTGAGGCTACCTTGAGTAGTTTCGGACGTGGGAGGGATTTGGGTGCCCTCGCATGCTGAAAAAAATCAAACAGAGATCAAAAACTACTATCATATTATAGACCCGGAGGAAAGGCTGTCTGAGAATGAGAAGGCTGAAGAAGAACGCAAGGTGTTAGAGAATATGCCTGCTTGCTTCCCGGCAGCACTACGATATGTGATGACACGCTTCGGATTTACGCAAGAGACTCTGGCCTTTGAATCAAAGGTGTCGGAGTCAACGATCGGTCGCTACAGAAATGGAAAGGTTGAAAGTTTTTCTGAGAAAAACGTGGTTGCACTATGCGTTGCTATGCACCTTCCTCCATGGCTTTCGTTTGCGCTCATAGCAAAAGCGGGTTTTAGCTTGGCTGCGACCAAAGAACAGCTAGCACATTTGATGATTCTTAACTGTATGTATATGAGGTCGATTGATGAGGTGAACGAGTACTTAAGGGAAAGAGGAAATGCTTCACTGTCCCGAGAGACGGCACAGGATTGTCGAGCTTCTTGAGATTCTGAACCTAAAATGATGAGCCGTGTGTTCAACTCCCTGCCGGAGAAGGATACACGGCTCATTTACACTGTTTGAGGATAAGGACAGGAAAAGGCAAATGCGAATCTGCACACTTGGCTCATCGGGGGACCGTGTGAGCCAGTTTAAAACTGAATTGTTGCCTGTTTGGTACTGCTCGAATGGGTAGTAAGCCGGGGGTGACTTCAAAAATCTGAAATTATTTCGGATTTTAGGAGTCTATTCCGGCTTTTTTGCGTTTATAGGATCGGAATTGGCAGATTACACAATTTTCCGGCTTATTTCTCGTCGCTTCGATGAAAAGTGGCTGCTCCTATTTACAAATAGAGTTTTGGCTGCTATATTACAGATGTGATAATAGCCTGAAAAGCTCTATTGAAAAGATAATAATTTGTAACGTGGAGGTGTATTGCCAGACAAAGATAGTCATGTTGTTCAGTTAAAAAATCCTTCTGAATGACGTCTCAGCAAGAGACATTACATAGGTTTTTAGTAGAGTGCCGCGATTGTTGGAGGCAGTCAGCGCACAATTATTGAGGAGTTATAACTAAACGGTCCTTAATTCAATACTAAAACACTACGGTAAGGTTGAAGTGCGTCTACTTGCTGATAAGACTATAAAATGTCTGGCTAATACACATCCGGTCAATGAGTACGGAAACGGAAATACATAAGACCGGAGTAAATTTAGAAACAAGTAATGCGTAAGCAACTTGAAATCTGAATTTGCTCCGGTCTTTTTTTATTAAAATTTTCAGCGAAGGGGGTGAACCGAGGTGGCATCCGATGTACATAAGAATACGGATACCAAGGTGGAAAACATCAATGCCAACTCGGTTTGCCGGCAGTTGCCGCAGACAACTGCCGAACAGGGGTCGGCAGCCGCAGTTGCGTTTGCGGCCGAGGTTCAATGGGTATTGGCAATACGCAGAACGATTTCGGGGGTAGGGTTTGGAGAGGCCTTGAAGTTGCTGATGAACGACCGGGATTTGTCTGTGGAACAGATGGAGTCAGAGTCTGGGTTCTCTGTATCTACGGTAAAGCGGCTTCGCGCAGGACAGGATGCAAGTGTGGAGCAGATCGTTGCCATCTCGGTGGCACTGCACCTTCCGCCACCTGTAAGCGGTGATTTATTGAGGATGTGCGGAATCACGCTGGATTTCAACAATCAAAAGAATACTGTCTATCAGATGATTCTGACGGAGTATTACAAAGAGGGCATCGAACAAGTCAATGTCTGCCTTGCAGCATGTGGATGTGCGAAACTCAAAACTGCCTGTTAATGCGGACACAACAGAGTATACCTATGAGGCGATTGGACCATAAAACGGTCTGGTCGCCTCTTTTTTTTGAAATTTTTTCTGAGGTAGGGGCTCAAGAAGTGAGCCCTAAACGGTAATAAAACGGCGCAGTAAGGCTGCATAAGAGCATCTGACATGACGGTATTTTTTATAAAAGTACGAAATAACGATGCTTTGTGTACTGCTTTTTAGAGCTCATCTGATGAACTGGTGATTTGAGGTGTTCTCGGTTATCATGTAGTCAGTTCAAAGGACGAACCCCCCAAAAGGCAAGTTCTAAGAACAAAAAATAATATCGTAAGGCCCGATTCTAGAGAGGGTTAAGGATACCATAACGGAGTTTTACCAGCCGGCAGGCGCTGTCTGCTGCGGTAGAACGACCGGTCTATGGGTGTACCTCCCATCTCTGGAATCGGGCCTTTTTGCGTTTTGCAGGCTGGTTCAGTGCACGGCGTGAACCCCTATCCAGTCTCCGTCATCGGTATCCTTCCCCTCCCTGAGTCCGGGGGAAAGGACACGAAAATGACTGACGTGATGAACTGCGTGGACAAGCTGCTGGAGAAAAAGATCACCGGCTACAAGCAGCGCGTGGATGTGAACCCCTGCGGTGATTATCGTTAGCCTTCCAAATTTTCGACTTTTTACGATTTATCGAAAATTTGGAGGCTACACATGAGTTTCAATAATGGTAATGAACGTCGCAAGCTGAACGCAAAGTGGGAGCAACTCCGTGTGCAGTACCGCGAAGCCGGAATGAGCGAAGATGCAATTCAGGCTATGTATGAGTTTGATTTGGGCGTCCTGAACAGTGAACGCGCCTATGATGCCAACACGGTGGCAGTCTGTGATGGCGAAGATGACGTTGACGCAAGGAAAGCAGCGAATCTTAAGCAATATGAAGCTGCAATCACAGTAACGGATACCTACCACGAAACCAAGAGCCGCTTTGGATGGATCGGTGAAATCGAGGACGAGCGGTTGCTATCTGCTCTTGAAAATCTGTCGGACTCAGACCTTGAACTGATTACTCTGTATGCCTATGAGGGATATGACACCGTTGAAATTTCTAAAGCATTTGGTAAGACAAAACAAAATATTAGTAAGAAAATTCAAAGAATTGCTAATTTTATCAAAAACTTTCAAATTGGGGTTGTCTGAAGGGCGTTTTCGATGGCTCGTAAGTGAAGGGACAATTTCCCAAGCGGCACTCACCGCAGGGCAAAACGTCCGACCTCGCGGTCCTTGAAAACTGAATAGTTCCGTCATCTGGTACTCCGATAATGATACTTCCGTAATTCGCGGCCCGGTCACAAAGCAGACGGGGTGGCTGAAATGCCAATGAAGCGGTACAAGTCCGCTGCCAGATGTTTATGCCCCACTCGCAGGGGGCCGAGGGCGAATATGCGAGACCTTTAATCATATTGATCCGGGAACTGCCGGGTACGTTCCGCGCATCCGGCAGTTCCCGTTTTTTACGTATCCCAATTTAATCTTTACCCGAATATTCACTTTTGATACATAGGAGGACACTTTTATGGATGAGCTGAACCCCACGGTGCGCGAGCAGGAGATCTACGAGGAGATGGAGCTGACCCCTGAGATGGTCAAGTCCATCCGCACCCTCTGCAGCACCTGTCTGCGGCACTTTGTGGATGCAAAGGCTTTCAAGATCGCGCTTGTACCCAGCGCAGACCGGAGCATGGACACCTGCACCGTCTGCCAGATGCGGCGTGGCTACGATTATGTAGTCATGCACCGCTGACCCAACCATACCACCATACCGTGAACGAAGCCCGCTGCGGAACATCCGGCAGCGGGCTTTGCACATAACAACATGGAGGTACAATTTTGCAGCAAAACTGGAAATTCCAACGCGGAGACATCTTCTTCACCCATTTTGGGGCGAGCACCGGCTCGGAACAGTGCGGTGACCGCCCGGCGGTCATTCTTCAGAATGACGTGGGTAACTATCACTCTCCGACCCTGATCGTGGCGACCATGACAAGCAAGGCGGAAAAGAAAGTAAACCAGCCGACCCACTGCCTGTTGGAAAACGCGGGGTTGAATATGCCGTCCGTTGTGCAGGCAGAGCAGATCTTCACCATCGACAAGAGCCGGGCGCTGAAGTACCTGGGACATCTCACCCCGGAGGAAATGCGCCGGGTGGACGATGCAGTGCGGATCAGCCTTGCGCTGAACCCCATGGGCAGCATCCAGCAGATAGAGCCTATCCGGCGCTCTACGGCGGTTTATGCGCCGCCTGAGGTGGTGGATGGCAAACCGCCTGTCTACCCCTATACGCCCATCAAATCGTCTTTTGAGAACGCCGGAAGCATTGAGGAAATGATGCTGTACACCGAGTTGCAATCCGCGGTTCATGCCATGATCCAGCGGTTGGAATACAGCTTCACCTTCAATCCCAGCCTGCTCACCATCCCGAAGCGGAAGCAGCAGGTGACTGAGATCCTAGAGGAAGCCGAGAAGTACATTTGGAGAATCAAGGAGGAAATGCGATGCGCCTGAACGACAACACTACTTTCATTGGTATCAACCCGCCGTACCAGCTTTCGGTCATCCACAGCAGCAAGCTGATCTATCCCCGCGAGATCTACCAGCGGGGCGTGGAGCGCAAGCGGGTGGAACTGATCGCCAGGGACTTCAACGAGTACATCGTCAACGAGCCGAAGGTCAGCTTCCGCAACGGCAGGTACTATGTGATGGACGGACAGCACACCATCGAGGGCTGCATCCTCCTCAACGGCGGCGAGGACCGCCCGATTCTCTGCAAGGTCTACACAGGTCTGACGATGGAGCAGGAGGCCCTGCTCTTTGCCGAGCAGAACGGTCACGCCGCACCCCTGTCGGCGGGCATCAGGCTGCGCGCCAAGGTGGTGGGCGGCGATGCGCCTTCCAAGGCGTTTGTCGCGGCCACCAACCGGGTAGGGCTGTCCCTCAACTATGACAGCATGCAGCTGAGCGATTACCGTATCAGCTGCGTGGGCACGGCGCTGAAGCTGTACGACCAGCTGGGCGAAGAAATCTACTGCGAAGCCCTGCGGCACATCGTGGAAGCGTGGGAGGGCAGACCGGATTCCTTCCGGGCGGCTGTCCTGCGGGGCGTGATGTACTTTGTGCAGCTGTATCACGGGCAGTACAGCGCGGAGCGGCTTGTCCGTGCGCTGAGCGGCGTCCACCCGATGGAAATTTACCGCATCAGCCGGGATAACCCCGCAAGGCTCCCGGGCTGGCGGCGGTATGTTTATCCCATCTACACCACCTACAACGGCAAGTGCAGGAAGGATGCACTGCCGATGAAGTTCTAAACTCAAATATCTCCTTTGGCAAGGTCGATGGTACCCGGAAAAGACCATCGACCTTTACATATAGTATTTTCTTTTGAATAATTGACATATTGAACTGGAAAGGGGAGGACAGGAATGAGCGAGATCGCAGCCTGCACTTTGATTCAGGAAGCGCCCGACCGCAAGACAGAGCGGTACATGATGATGTTCAAGGATTACCCGGATGTGGTGACGGTGGAGCATCTTCAGAAAATGCTGGGGGTAGGGCGGAAGATCGCCTACCTGCTGGTCAAGGAAAACAAGATCCGGTCTGTCCGTGTGGGACGCAGTTACAAAATCCCGAAGCTCTGCGTTGTGGAGTACCTGCTGGACAAGACTTGACCTTCAGGAGGGATGCAGCCCCCAAAATCCCTTGCGCCATCCTTGCAAAGCAGCCCTGTTTATTTTAAACTAAGGTTGCCTGAGCAAAGAGCGTTTGGCTACAAGGAAAGGAGCGTTTCTATGATAAATGTAGCTGGACATTTAAGAGAACAGAATGGTACATATCAGATGGTCCTGAGCTGGAAGGATGCAAACGGAAAGCGCAGAACCAAATCCATCAGCACAGGACTTCCCGTAAAAGGAAACAAAAAGCGGGCTGAATCCCTTCTGCGTCAGACACAAAAGGAGTTCAACCCGGAAACGATGCAGCAGGTCGGTGACCTGTCTGTGCCGGAATACCTGACCCGCTGGCTGCGGGAAAGCGTGATGAACCTTTCCTCGGATACTTACGGTCGATATGCCTACGATATGGGCAGGGTCATCATCCGGTCTTTTTCAACGATTTCCTCATGGACTGGTTGAAAATGATGAAGCCCCGCGTGGCGATCACGACCTATGCAAACTACGAGATCGTGCTCACACGCCGCAGATAAAAAAGAAAACTCCCCCAGACAAGCTGGGGAAGTTCTCTTTTTTATGCCGGTGGTGGGGGTCGAACCCACACGTGTTATTAGCACAAGGGATTTTGAGTCCCCCTCGTCTGCCATTCCGACACACCGGCGCATCGTTTTGAACGACTTTTATTATACCGGATTCCATGGGTAAAATCAAGAGGAAGTTTTGCACCTTTTCTCAAATCCTTCTGCCCGGTGCAAAATAGATAACTCCGGTTCTTGCCCGGCGGCGCGGGCTGTGCTACACTAAGGTCAGATCAAAACGTAAACGATGCCCACAAGGAGGGAACCGGACTTTGAAACATCTGCATTCTTTTGCCCGCCGCGCGGCGGCTTTTCTGCTGGCGGCGGTGCTGTGCGTCTGCATCCCGGCGGCAGCGGCTTCGGCTGCCACCACCATCGGCGGGGCCGATACTACCCTGATCCCCGCAGAGGACGAAAACTGTCTCAGCTGGCTGTTTGGCTCCAAGGATAAGATCACCATGCCTTACCTGAACATCAAGGGACAGGGGCTCAAGCGCAACGTCACGCTGGATCTGGTGGACTGTCTGGTGGGCATCACCTATACCGAGCTTGGCTCCATCGGCAGCTATGTCAGCGCCAGCGCCGCGCAGCAGGCGTGGAAGGCGCAGGCGGTGGCCATCCACTCTTATCTGGAATACCACAAACAGTACGGTTCGTCTGCCAATGCGCTGATCTACACCCCGGTCAGCCAGATCCCGGCTTCTGCCCGCAATGCCATCCGCAAGGCGGTGCAGGCGGTCAAGGATGAGGTGCTGGTGTACAATGGCAGCGTGTGCGATGCGGTATGGTCGGCCAGTGCGGGCTACAACACCCAGACCGGCGTGTACGGCACCTGCGCCAGTCTGGACGCATGGGGCACGGATGTGCCCTATCTGCAAAGCGTGGAAAGCCCCTACGAGGAGCAGTATCACAAGCTGCTGCGCCGGGTGATCGGCAAGGACTATACTTATGTAGAGTACAACGACAGCCGCACCGGCGAGCCCTACCAGAGCGCCGACACCACCCACAAGGATCTGGGCGGCTTTGTGCAGTACAACACGCTGGTGTCCAACGGGCGCAGCTACCGGTACATCAACCAGTTCGTTTCCTCCCGCTACTGCTTCGATTTCGGCACGGATGCCAGCGGCACCCCCTGCATGACCTACTACGGCTTTGGGCACGGCGTGGGCATGAGCCAGTGCGGCGCGGTGGGCTATGCCGCCGAGGAGGGCATGAACTATAAGCAGATCTTACAGCATTACTACACCGGTGCAAAGATCCGTACCAGTACCACCCGCAGCGGCGGGCTGTTCGGCTGGCTGGCGGGGCTGTTCCGCTGAGAGGCTATTTGACTGAAATTTTGGAAATACCTTCTCAAACGCCGCAGGATTTGGTATACTATATCCGTTTGTGAAAAATGAACGGGAAACATAACTGCGTGGAAAAACGCACGGATTGGAGTATCAGCATGGAGTTGGATCAGGAAAAGCAGAATCAGGAGGCTGCCGAGCGCTGCCGTGCACTGGCACAGCGCATCGTGCGGGAGCTGGCTCCCCGCAGCGTACAGGTGCTGGAGGACAGCGGGCTGCTGGAAAAAGCTTTTTGCAAAATGAATACTGCGGTGGTGCAAAGCGCCCCGGAGCTGCTGGTGGTGGCAGACCCCCAGTGGGTCAGCCTGCCCGCCGTACAGGCGGAAAAGGTGCTGCTGGTGTGCGCAGAGTACGCCGGCATGGCAGACTGCGCAAAGCAGCTTGTTGCACAGGGCTTCTGCCGGGAGCTTGCGTGGAAGGACAGCGGCAAGGAGCAGCCGACGGCACTTTTCTGCCGCATGGACGCCCCGGAGTTGCCGGAGCTGGAAAACGGCTACGAGCAGCAGCTGGACCTTCTGCGGGAGCGCACCCTGCTGGCCGAGCGCACCGCTGCCGAGCAGACCGCGCAGCTGGAGCGGCTGCGCAGCGACCTTTCCCTGAGCCGCAGCCACGAGCGGGACTTGGAAAAGACCCTGAACAGCGTGGTCAACTCCACCTTCTGGAAGGCCAGCTGGCCGCTGCGGTATCTGGTAAGCAAGTGCCGCCAGCTGTGGCACACCTTCCCGCTGTTCGTCTTTTTTGCCACCCTGCGCCGGGTGGGCTTTGCGGGCGTAAAGGCACAGGCCAAAGCCAAAAAGGAGTACAAAAAGCTGTTCCCGGGCAAGACCATGCCCGCCGACCGCTTTGCGGACGTGGAATTGCTGGTAAAGCAGGCCGCAGACCAGCCCGCAGCACCCCTGATCAGCATCGTGGTGCCGCTGTACAACACCCCCCACGATTTTCTGGTGGAGCTGCTGGACTCGGTGCAGAACCAGACCTACCGCAACTGGGAGCTGTGCATGGTGGATGCCGGACAGGACGCGGACGTGGGTGCTATCGTGCAGGAGCGCGCCCGCACCGACAGCCGTATCCGCTACCGGAAACTGGACAGCAACGAGGGCATCGCGGGCAACACCAATCAGGGCTTTGCCCTTGCCACCGGCGAATATATCGCTCTGCTGGACCATGACGACATTCTGCACCCCTGCGCACTGTGGTATGTGGCCGAGGCCATTGCAAAGCAGGGCGCGGACTTTGTGTACACGGACGAAGTGACCTTTGAAGGGGATATCGACCACCTGACGGTCTACCACTTCAAGCCGGATTATATGCTGGATAACCTGCGCTCCAACAACTATATCTGCCATCTGAGCGTGTTCAGCGCGGCGCTGCTGGCAAAGGTGGGCGGCGACGAGCGGGCAGAGTTCAACGGCAGTCAGGATTACGACCTCTACCTGCGCCTGACCGAGCAGGCAGAAAAGATCGTGCACATCCCGCACCTGCTCTACTACTGGCGTTCCAGCCCGGCAAGCGTAGCCAGCAACATCTCTGCCAAGACCTACTGTCTGGAAGCGGCCATGAAGGCGCTGCGCGCCCACTACGACCGCATGGGCGTGCCGGTGGACGCAGTGACCATGGTGCCCAACACCCCGGGCTTCTACAAGACCGATTACACCATCACAAAGCCCGGGCGGGTCAGTGTGCTGATCCCCAGCTGCGACCATTCGGGCGACCTGCGGCTGTGTGTGGAGTCCATCTACCGCAAGACCACCTACCCGGATTTTGAGATCATCATCATCGAGAACAACAGCAAGGAGCCTGCCACTTTCCGCTGCTACGAGCAGCTGCAAAAGGAGCACCCGGACACCCTGCATGTGCTCACATGGCAGGGCACCGGCTTCAATTACAGCGCCCTGAATAACTTTGGCGCACGGGCTGCCACCGGCGAGTATCTGCTGCTGCTCAACAACGATACCGAGGTCATCTCGCCCCGCTGGATGGAGGAGATGGTCATGTACGCCCAGCAGGATCGGGTGGGCTGCGTGGGCGCAAAGCTGCTCTACCCGGACAACACCATCCAGCACGCAGGCATCGGCTTTGGTTTCCTGACGCTGGCGGCGCACATGCACAAGAACTTCCCTGTGGGGCATCCCGGCTATATGGGACGGCTCTCCTATGCGCAGGACGTGTACGCAGTGACCGCCGCCTGCCTGATGGTGCGCAAGGCAGTGTACGAGCAGGTGGAAGGGCTGGACGAGAGCTTTGCCGTTGCCTTCAACGACGTGGACTTCTGCGTGCGCGTGCGGGAGGCGGGCTACACCAACGTGTTCACCCCCTTTGCCCAGCTGTACCACTACGAGAGCAAGAGCCGCGGGCTGGACGAAAGCCCCGCCAAGCGCAAGCGCTTTGCCTCTGAGGTGGAGCGGTTCCAGAAGCGGTGGGCAAAGCAGCTGGCTGCGGGCGACCCCTGCATGAACCCCAACTTTGACCTGATGAAGGAGGACTTCAGCTTTGACATCAAGCCGCTGGAGTGAGCCTTTGACCCAAACTGAAACGAAAGGGGGAACGCAGATGGAGCTTTCAGCCTGTATCGTGGTGTATAACGGCGCCGGGGAGGCCATTAAGGCCGCGCAGACCGTGCTGGACTGTACCCGCCGCTACCCGCTTACGCTGTATCTGGTGGATAACGCCAGCCCGGACGGCAGCGGCCAGCGGCTGACCGCTGCTGCAAAGGACGGCACCCTGCGCACCGCCCCCGGGCAGACCGTGCAGGTGCTCTGCCGGCTGGAAAACGGCGGCTTTGGCACCGGGCACAATACGGTGCTCTCACTGCTTCACAGCCGGGTGCACTTTATCCTGAACCCGGATATCCAGCTGACCGCGGATACCCTGAGCGACCTTGCGGACTGGATGGCGGCGCACCCCGGCGTGGTGATGACCCGCCCGGGACTGACCTTCCCGGACGGCAGACCCCAGCAGCTGCCGCTGCGCCGGTGCAATGTGCGCGCCATGGCCTACCGTCAGCTGCCCTGTCTGCGCTTCTGGGCAAAGTACAACGACCGCTACCTGATGGCAGACAAAGACCTGACAAAGCCCACTGAGATCGAGTTCTGCACCGGCAGCTTTTCGGCGGTGGACACCGCCGCCTTCAAGGCTGTGGGCGGCTTTGACGAGGGGTACTTCATGTATGTGGAGGACGCCGACCTGACCCAGAAGATGCGCACGCAGGGCAAGGCGTATCTGGTGCCCCAGTACACCGCCATCCACGCGTGGCACCGCGCGGCGCACCGCAGCCTGAAGCCCTTTCTGTGGCAGCTGCGCAGCCTGATGCGCTACTTTTCCAAGTGGGGCTTTGCGTGGTGAGCGGAGAAGAAAAAATAGTGTTTTTGATTCGCAGAAAGCGGTGTGCCGTCGGCACACCGCTTTCTGCCGTTTCCACCTCTTGCATTTTGCGTGCTTTCATAGTAAAATAAAGTGTACTGCCATCGTCTTTTGCAAAAATGCGGACGCGGCAGACCCAAATTTGTTTACAGCGGACGCAGCTCCGCTTTGAATTAAGCTGCACATCTTTTTATAAGAAAAAAGGAGTGCACAAGTATGAAAGGCATTATTCTCGCCGGCGGTGCCGGCACACGGCTCTATCCCTTGACCATGGTCACCAGCAAACAGCTGCTGCCGGTCTACGACAAGCCCATGATCTACTATCCGCTGTCCACCCTTATGCTGGCGGGCATTCAGGATATCCTGATCATCTCTACCCCTACCGATACGCCCCGCTTTGAGGCGCTGCTGGGCGATGGCAGCCAGTACGGCATCCATCTGCAGTATAAGGTGCAACCCTCCCCGGACGGTCTGGCACAGGCCTTTATTCTGGGCGAGGAATTCATTGGCGACGACTGCTGCGCCATGATCCTGGGCGATAACATTTTCTACGGCAACGGCTTCTCCAAGCTGCTCAAGAGCGCTGTGGCCAACGCAGAGAACAAGGGCCGCTGCACCGTGTTCGGCTACTATGTGCAGGACCCCGAGCGCTTTGGCATCGTGGAGTTCGACAAGGACGGCAAGGTGCTCAGCGTGGAGGAAAAGCCCCAGCATCCCAAGTCCAACTACGCCATTACCGGCCTGTACTTCTACAACAAGGAAGTGGTGCAGATGGCAAAGCAGGTCAAGCCCTCTGCCCGCGGCGAGCTGGAGATCACCACCCTGAACGATATGTACCTGAAGAAGGACGAGTTGGATGTGCAGCTGCTGGGCCGCGGCTTTGCATGGCTGGACACCGGCACGATGGAAAGCCTTGTGGAGGCTGCCGACTTTGTGCACATGATCGAGAAGCGTCAGGGCATCAAGATCAGCGCACCGGAGGAGATCGCTTTCAAATACGGCTGGATCGACCGCGACACTTTGCTGGAAAGCGCCGAGCGCTACGGCAAGAGCCCCTACGGCCAGCATTTGAAGAACGTGGCCGACGGCAAGCTGCGCTACTAAGCATAAGGAAAGGCACATTGGTATGAAAATCATTGTTACAGGCTGCAAGGGGCAGCTGGGCACAGAGCTGCTCAAGCAGCTGCAGGAGGGCCGCAGCGAGCTGGGCCCCATCCCCGAAAAGCTGCTCAACGCTACGGTGATCCCGGTGGATCTGCCGGAGCTGGATATCTCCAACTACAAGATGGTGGACGAGTTCGTGCGGCGCAACCGCCCGGATATCATCATCAACTGCGCCGCCTACACCAACGTGGACGGGTGCGAGGTGCACCACGACGATGCCTTTAAGGCAAACGCCCTCGGCCCCCGCAATCTGGCGCAGGCTGCCGAAAAGACTGGCGCACGGCTGGTGCACGTTTCCACCGACTATGTGTTCTCCGGCCGGGAGAACGGCGGCATTCCGCAGGATGAAGCCACCTTGCCCGGACCCATCAGCGCCTATGGCTCCACCAAGCTCATGGGCGAAAAGTATGTGGAGCGGTTCTGCCACCGCCACTTCATCGTGCGCACCGCGTGGCTGTACAGCTACTACGGCAAAAACTTTGTCAAGACCATCGTGAACGCGGGCAAAAAGTTCGGCAAGCTGGAAGTGGTCAACGACCAGTGCGGCAATCCCACCAACGCAGCCGACCTTGCCCACGAAATTTTGCAGCTGTGCGTGACCCACGAGTACGGCCTGTACCACTGCACCGGCGAGGGCATCTGCTCGTGGTACGATTTTGCTGCCGAGATCATCCGCCTTTCCGGTGTGGAGGCCACTGTTGCCCCCTGCACCAGCGAGGAGTACAAGGCAAAGCACCCGGACAGCGCCGACCGCCCCAAGTGGAGCGCACTGGACAACCGGATGCTGCGCTGCACCGTGGGCAACGATGTCCGCGACTGGAAGGATGCTCTGGCCTGCTTCTTCGCCCACTGGGACGGCGAAAACGGCATGAAGGGCTGAAAAAAATGAAAATCCCCCCCTGCGGAAGAACTGAGGATGTATCATGTTTGATGCGATTTTTAGCAGATCTGTCAAGATATTAAAGATCCTTGCAAAGGTGCAGTGTGTGCTGGCCTTTGTGCTTGCAGCCATGCTGTGCGGTTCGGTCCATGAAATGCTGAAGCCCTTCAGTCGGTTTTCAGCCATCGTGCTGGGGCTGGCGGTCGCTGTGGTGTTCTGGGTCTTGCAGATGTTCCTTGCATGGGCGCTGTACGCCTTTGCGGAACTGGTGGAGTACACAAAAGCCACCCACAAGGAGCTCAACGATATGAGCGAGGGTCTGGCGCGGTACACCCAAGCCACCTATGAGGAGCTTCACAGCATGAACCAAGGGCTGGAAGCATACACCAAGGCTATGGGCAAGACCATGAACAGCATGAACAAGAACCTCTACCTTGTGGCAAAGCACTGCTGCGCCGAGGAGGAACGCGCCCGCGCCGCAGCCCGCCCGCAGACGGGAACAACAAATAAATAAAGAGGAAAACTGACCTATGAAAACCTATCTGATCACCGGCTGCGCCGGTTTTATCGGTTCCAACTTTGTGCACTATATGCTCAAAAAATACCCGGAGATCCTGCTGGTCAACCTGGATAAGCTGACCTACGCGGGCAATCTGGAAAACCTGAAGGACGTGGAGGGCGACCCCCGCCATGTGTTCGTGCAGGGCGATATCTGCGACAAGGAGCTTGTGGAGAGCCTGTTTGCAAAGTACGATTTCGACTACGTCATCAACTTTGCCGCCGAGAGCCATGTGGACCGCTCCATCAAGAACCCCGAAATTTTTGTGCAGAGCAACGTGATGGGCACCGTCAACCTGCTGCAGCGCGCCAAGGAGGCATGGTACGACGCCGATGCCAAGACTTGGAAAGAGGGCAAGAAGTACCTGCAGGTGTCCACCGATGAGGTGTACGGCGCTCTGGGCGCGGACGGCTTCTTTATGGAGACCACGCCCCTGTGCCCCCACAGCCCCTACTCCTCCTCCAAGGCCAGCGCCGATATGTTCGTCATGGCCTTCCACGACACCTACGGTATGCCGGTGAACATCACCCGCTGCTCCAACAACTACGGCCCCTACCAGTTCCCGGAGAAGCTGATCCCCCTGATGATCAACAACGTCAAGCACCACAAGCAGCTGCCCGTCTACGGCGACGGTATGCAGATCCGCGACTGGCTGTATGTGGAGGATCACTGCAAGGCCATTGATATGGTGGCCAACGGCGGCAAGATCGGCGAGGTGTACAACGTGGGCGGCCACAACGAGCGCCCCAACATCTTCATCGTCAAGACCATCATCGCCCAGCTGCATGACCGCCTGCAGGACGAGGGCATCAGCGAGGAGCTCATCAAGCACGTCGCTGACCGTCTGGGTCACGACCGCCGCTATGGCATCGACCCCACCAAGATCAAGAACGATCTGGGCTGGTACCCCGAAACTCCCTTTGAGAAGGGCATCGTGCTGACCATTGACTGGTACCTGAACCACGAGGAGTGGATGAACCACGTCACCAGCGGCGACTACCAAAATTACTATCAGGATATGTACAAGAATAAGTAATAGCCTGTAAATCAGACTAAACCAAAAGCCGGACAGCCCGCAAGCTGTCCGGCTTTGTTCTGTTCAAGGGGTGTTGTTCTATGCAGGGAAGGGGAAATCAGTCAAACACGCTGCAGCTCCAGTACATCTGACCATTGATGGTCACAACGGCAATGCCGATGCTCTTGCAATTGCTGGTATTAAAGGCAGGACAGTCTTTCAATGCTGCCCACAGCTCTGCCTTGCCCTCCGGGGTGTTGGCTGGAACCTTGGCAGACAGAATGTAGATATAATTGCCATCCTCATCTTCCGGACCCAAGCCGAAAGAATCACAATAATCCCGGTCCTCAGTCTTGCTGCTCCAACGATCAAGGGCTTCATCCGCTTCGCTCTTTGGCAGCACGGTCTTACCGGCGGCGCGGAAGTGCTCTATCAACTCCTGCTCGGCATCAGAGAGCTCTTTTACTTCCTCCAGCGGCTCAAGCTGGATGCTTGCGCGGTAGCTGTTGATCTCCTTCAGCAGCCGCTGCTTTGCCTGCTGCTCAGTCTCGGGCTCGACCACAGCCCCACAGGATGCCAGCAGCAACAGCATTACACCAGTGAGTAGAAGGGCGGTCAGTTTTGCCAGATTTTTCATAGATCTGCCTCCGTTCCTTGTTGTAGCGTGGGGTTGCTTTCTTCCATACCATAAGTATAGCAGACGCCGCCCGCGCACTGCAAGCGCGATTCGATGCAAAATAACCCCCATTCACGCAGGGTAAGAGAAATATTTCCCCGCCTTTTTGGGCAAAGTGCGCAAAGAAACCCTCTCCGCAGCGCCGCGCTTTCGCAGAAAGCGGCGCTGCACCTGCCGTTCCCGGCTGCGACCCCTCCCGTGAAAATGGAATAGCGGAGCGTCCGCAGACGCTCCGCTATTCCGAAATTATAAATAATCTTTCCGCTGAACATGGCTAGAGCGTAGCGGAAGCCATTTCAAATCGTCCCGCCTTGGGTGGTCTCCACCACAAAATCCGCGCTTTCGGCTATGCCGTACTGCGCAAAATAGCCCTCCTCCAGCGGCACCCACCGGGCGGCAAAATCCGCGTAGCGTGCGCCCTCCCGCGCCTGTAAGCGCCGGGTCTGCTCGGCCTTGGTGCAGGTCACGAACACCCGCAGCGTCTCGTAGGGGCGCAGCAGCGGGTGGTGGCTGTAACTGCCCTCTAAAATCACCAGCGGCTGCGCGGGCAGCTGCACCGGGGGCAGATAAGCCCCCTCCCAGCAGCTGTACGCCCGGTAGGCCACCGCCTGCCCCGCGTAGGCCGGGCGCAGGGCTTCGTCCCGCAGACGGGTAAGGTCCATGTTGGCGCAGGGGGTGTGTGCCCAGTCCGGGCTGCGCCGGGCGGGCGGCAGGTAGAAATCATCCGTGCGCAGCAGGGTGCAGCCGGTAAACTGCGCCGCCAGCGTGTTTGCAAGGGTGGTTTTGCCGCTGCCGCAGCGGCCGTCCAGCGCCAGCACCAGCGGGCGGGTGGGCTTTTGCGCCAGCGCGGCGGCAACCAGCGCAGACAGGGTGGACGCGGTGATGGGTGTGGGCATGGGGGAACCTCCTTGGCAGGGTGCGCCCAAGGGGCAGACCCGATAATACCCCGATTATATCATAATCGCCGCCGGAAGGGTAGCACAGGCGCGGTTTGTTATAAATAACTTTTTTGCCGGAAAGGCTTGACACAGCCGGTGGTGCTGTGGTACACTACTGACGTTAGAAACAACTAACCACATAGAACCCCACCGGCAGTGCTCGCGGCCCGGGCGTGCTGCTTCTTTTTTGAAGTGCTGGTTAGCTGCGTCTTACTTATAACAGCCCGGCATCCGGGGCACACTGACCCCGACACCGCCGCCAAAGGAGAACCGCCATGGAGCGTGATTTTGAGACCGTAATGATCGAACAATGTGCCCCGGTACTGGCGGGGTTGAAGCCTGCGGGGCTGTTCCGCTACGAAACGCGCGACCGTGCCGACCTTGCCCGGCGGGTGGCGGGCTGGAACGCCCAGCTGAACCCCAAGGGCCTGCAGGTGCGGGTGCTGCGGGGGTGCATTGCCACCCGGCAGTATCTGGTGTACGTCTACCGCGCCGCCAAGCTGCAAACCGTGCTGGCAGATGCCGCCGTGCGCGGCTTTTTAGCCCGGGAGGGCTACCGTCTGCCGGAAGATGCAGCGGACTGCGGTGCCTTGCTCGACCAGCTCAGCCTGCGTCTGTGCTGCGCCGCCGAGGCAGCGGATTTCCCGCATGAGATCGGGGTATTTCTGGGCTATCCGCTGGAGGATGTGGTGGGCTTTATCCGCCACCGGGGCAAGTGCTTTACCTGCTGCGGGTGCTGGAAGTCCTACGGCGACCCCGCCGCCGCCCAGCAGCACTTTGACCAGCTGGCCAAGTGCACGGCGGTGTACCTGCGGCTGTTCCACAGCGGCACGCCCATTTTAAAGTTGGCGGTGGCCGCCTGAAAAATTGATATTCTCTTTTCAAATACTCTCTTTTATCCTGGCAACTCTCCTATGCTTCCGACACAGGAGAGAGCGATCCTCCTTTTTACACATGACCGCCCGGTGCAGCTTTGACCCCTGCGCCGGGCGGTCGTGCGTTTGGGGGGCGATTTTGAATGCGCTCCGCGTTGCTCTGCGCATAATCAGAGGAATCAGATTTTTATTTTCGGGATAGCGGAGCGCCTGCGGGCGCTCCGCTATCCCATTTTCACGGGAGGGGAACTCCCTCAGTCAAAGCCTGACGGCTTTGCCAGCTCCCTCTGGGAGGGAGCCTCTGGCGCGCCCGGACACTTTGCACTTTAGCCGGAAACTGTACCGCCATGCCAAGGGCCCCACCTCCGAGGGGGCTGGCATCGAGCGCAGCGAGATGACTGAGAGGGTTATTCTCCGTCACCCTGCCCTATAAAACCGCAAAACTACCCCTTGAAAATGTAAATATTGGCTAACTTTACTTCAAAAAATAGAGTTAGTCATTGATGATTTTGATAAAATGCGGAGCGATATCGGCATAAAATTTGTTTGTTCATATAAACTAACTATGAGATATGAAAAATCTATT